>Ga0233432_10000273_pt1 | contig 48910 bp, 56 predicted proteins | sample SI_122_August201_6_FD_179870 | JGI IMG/M metagenome (GOLD analysis project Ga0233432, IMG submission 179870) | Seawater microbial communities from Saanich Inlet, British Columbia, Canada - SI_122_August2016_10_MG | ecosystem: Environmental > Aquatic > Marine > Inlet | place: Canada: British... | reverse complement strand
CTTTAACTAACCAAGAATTAACAAGGATAATGAGACCAAATGGCCCTCAAAGTAGGGATTTTGTAGATAGTTCAAGAAATTTCGGGTCGAGTATAGCAAGAGCAATTCCCGGACGTAGAAGATAATCATTTTAAAAAATATTTCACTAAATTATTTATAACTTCTCTATCTTCCGATGAATCTATACTCAAATGAGGATGCTTTTCATCTCCAATGCTTAGCCATTGAAAAGTATTCTTTTCCGAAGCATGATTACGATTCTTAAGATGGTCTAAGTAATTATCGAGATAAACTTGTTTGATTCTACTTTCTTGTAATTCATCTGAAATATTTAATTGAATGATTTTAAATCCATTTTTAACGAGTGCTTCATATTCATTTTGATATCTTAAATCATCAACTAAACAATATTCTACATCTTTACATTGTTGTATGACATAATTTACCCACACATCTTTATCTATTTCTCTCATTTTTTGACCGATACTCGTTAAAAGAGTTCTATCTTTCACTAAAGGGTCCATTTGGAACAAATCACTTGCTACATCTTTTACTTTTTTACCAAATGAAAATATTTGAAATCTAGGTTCTATTTCACATAAATAATTACAAAGAGTCGTTTTTCCTGAACACATTTTACCCGTGACAGCTATTTTCATGTTAAATATAATCAATAAGATAATTTTAAATTTAAATTATTATTTAAAAATTGATATTATTAAATCCATTTCTACTTAAAAATTTGATAGTTTATTAAATGTATCAAGTAGAGATAAACAAAATGCGTGTAGAAAAAAGAAATGGTGAATATGAAGAAGTTTCCTTTGATAAAATTCTTACTAGAATCAAGTCCTTATCACATGGTTCAGAATTTAAACAAAAGTTAAATATTGATGAAACAGTTATTGCTCAAAAAGTGATTCAAGAGATTCATGACGGAGTTAAAACAAGTGAATTAGATGAATTATCCAGTCAGATAGCTATCGCTATGTATAGTAAAAATCCCGATTTTAAAGTTTTAGCTGGCCGAATAGTTGTATCAAATCATCATAAAAATACTAAGAATACATTTTCAGAAAAGATAACCATGATGCATCGCTATGAAAGTAATGGTAAAAGTAAAGCATTAATCGCTGATTATATGAATGATTTAGTAGAGCAGAACAAAGAACGTATCGATTCTGCGATTGATTATAATAGAGATTATGATTTTGATTTCTTTGGATTTAAGACTTTAGAAAAGAGCTATTTATATAGAATCAATGGACAAATTGTAGAAAGACCACAAGATATGTTAATGAGGGTATCTTTAGCAATCCATAGAGATAATATTGATGAAGCATTAGTTAATTATGATTTAATGAGCAAACATTATTTTACTCATGCGACACCAACTCTTTACAATGCCGGTTCAATTAGAGAACAATTTGCGAGTTGTTTTCTCTTAACTATGAAAGAGGATTCAATATCGGGTATTTATGATACTCTTAAGGATTGTGCCCTCATCTCCAAGCATGCTGGTGGTATTGGTCTTAGTGTTCATAATATTAGAGCAAAAGATTCGCATATCGTAGGAACAAATGGTGTATCAAATGGATTAGTCCCGATGTTAAGGGTGTTTAATGATACAGCTCGGTACGTTGATCAGTGCGTAACCCCAGAAACAATTATTTATACAACTGAAGGACCTAAACAAATTCAAGAATGCGAATATGGTTCTACAGAGGTATTCACTACAAATGGAAAAGAAACGATTGAAAATGTATTGGAACATGCTTATGAAGGCGAAATTTATGAAATAGAAACAATGCATTCTTTAGAACCATTACGTATTACAGATGAGCATCCTGTTTATGTATTAAAAGGTCAACAGAAAGGATTAAATTATGATATTATTAGAAACCGATTAGAGAAAAAATTAATTAAACCTGAATGGTGTTCAGTCAAAGATTTAACAAAAGATGATTTATGTTTATTTAAAATTCCGGATTATGAACTTGATGATACTAATATTTCAAAAGATGATTGTTATGTTTATGGATTGATTTTAGGAGATGGTTCCATGATGCCAAATTCAACTAATTGTTATTTAAGTTTACATAAAACACACAAATCTCATGTTATTGAATTTGTAACTAAATATCTAAATGATAAATGTATTGAGAACAGGTGCGTAGATGAAGGAAATACTACAAGAGTTTATTGGAAGAGAAATATTCAATTAGTGTTTAGACATTGTGATATTTATGATAAAAATAAAGAAAAACATATTACAGCTAAATGGTTAAATTTACCTTTAGAAAAGATTAAATATATTGTTAAAGGATTAATTGATACAGATGGGTGTAAGGGTACTGAATTATTATTTGATACTACTTCACATAATTTATTAGAATCCCTGAGGTATCTCTTATTAAGAATGGGTATTCCGACAAGCGGATACAGTAGAGATAGGAGAGGTGAAAGCCACGTTTCTATGTATGGAGATAGAATTGAAAATAAGAAAATTTCATATACATTAAGGATCCCAAAAACAGATAGTATTTGTGAATTATTAGGAATTGAAAAGGGTAAATTTAATAAATATTTCACTTTTGATGATTACATCGCTACAAGAATTAAAAATATCCGTGAAGTTCATTATGAGGGTGTTTTATATGATTTACAAATGAAGAAAACACATAATTATATGATTCATAATGGTATTGTTCATAATGGCGGAGGTAAACGTAATGGTTCTTTTGCGATGTATTTAGAACCATGGCACGCTGATATCTTTGAATTTATTGAATTAAAAAAGAATCATGGTAATGAATTTGACAGAGCAAGAGATTTATTCTATGCTCTTTGGATCCCTGATTTATTTATGGAACGTGTTGTATCAGATGGTTCATGGTCATTATTCTGTCCCAATGAATGTCCTGGCTTAGCTGAAACTCATAGTGAAGAATTTAATATATTATATATGAAATACGAAAATGAAGGTCGTAGTAGAAAGACTATTCAAGCTAGAGAATTATGGTCTGCTATCTTAACCTCTCAAATTGAAGTAGGGACACCTTATCTCTTATATAAAGATGCTTGTAATCGCAAATCAAATCAACAAAATTTAGGAACAATTAAATCATCTAATCTTTGCACAGAGATAGTTGAATACACAAGTCCAGATGAAACTGCTGTATGTAACTTAGCTTCAATTTCATTAAAGAAATTTGTTAAAAAGAAAGATACTAAAGATTTAGTATTTAGAGTATTTAGTAAGCCTAACTGTGTTTATTGCGAATTAGCAAAAGGATTATTAAATAAATTAAATATTCAATATGAAATCAAAGATTATAAAGAGTTAACGAATGTTTCTGGCGAATATCCATTAGGAGTTAAATTTCCTCAGATTTATAGAATAGATGATTATAAAAATATTCATATTGGTGGATATACAGAATTAAATGAATATTTAAAACCCGCGTATGATTATGAAGGTCTTCAAAGTATTGCTGAACGTCTAACTAAGAATCTTAATAATATTATTGATTATAATTATTATCCAACTCCAGAAACAAGAAATTCAAACATGAGACACAGACCTATTGGTATTGGCGTTCAAGGATTAGCAAATGTATTCTTTGAATTGGGATATGCGTTTGATTCAAAAGAAGCAAAAGAGTTGAATGATAGAATCTTTGAATGTATCTATTATGGTTCATTGAAAGCATCAATGAGTTTAGCGAAATCGAGAGAAGAACTTATGACTCAATATAAAATTTATACAAATCAATTTGATGGAGAAGATACAACTAAAAGTTTTGTATCATCCGATGAATTATTTAAAATAAAAGATAAACTCAAAACAGTTTTATCTGAAGAAGTAAATAGAGAAGAATATTTAGGAACTTATAGTAGTTTTATTGGATCCCCTATGTATCATGGTAAATTACAATTTGACCTATGGCAAAAGAATATAACCGATGAAAACCATGATTGGTCTTCGTTAAGAGAAGATATTAAAAGATATGGTATAAGAAATAGTCTTCTTGTAGCACCTATGCCTACGGCGTCTACAGCTCAGATCCTAGGTAATTATGAATGTTTTGAACCAATTTTATCAAATATTTATACAAGGCGTGTCTTATCAGGGGAATATATGGTTATTAATGATTATCTTGTAGAAGATTTAATTTCCTTAGGATTATGGTCCACTGAATTAAAAGATAAAATTATTGCGAATGATGGTTCGGTATTAAGTATCCCAGAAATACCAGATATTATTAAAAATAGATACAAGACAGTATGGGAAATCAAACAAAAGAATATACTTGATATGGCAGTGGATAGAGGTAAGTTTATTTGTCAGAGTCAAAGTATGAATTTATTCTTAGAATCACCAAGTATAAAAACAATGAGTAATATGCATTCTTATGCATGGAAAAGTGGATTAAAAACTGGTATCTATTATTTAAGAAGTCGCCCTTCATCAAAAGCAATTCAATTTACACTGAATCCAGATGCGTGTGAAAACTGTTCTGGTTAATAATCAAAACCACCTGTTCTCCCACCATAACCTTCTATTACTGGTTGTTGAGGGGCTTGTTGAGGGGCTTGTTGAGGGGCTTGTTGAGGGGCTTGTTGAGGGGCTTGTTGTTGTAAATTCTTTTTAAGTTCATTTTCTCTCGCCATAAACATATTTTTTTGGTCATTTAATGCTGTTTGTAAATGCTTTTGTTTTTCATTCTGAAGAGCAATAAATGAAACGGCACAAAACATACCGATTAACATCAATGCCATAAAGAAAAATGGTAAAAGAACAATAAACCATGATATCTTCTTACCATACTTAAATTGACAGATGTAATTTAAGATATAGACCCATAATACAGTAAAGACTATCTTTACTAATAAACCACCAAAAGTATAATGATGGACATGTCCTCCTTCTGGTTCGGCTTCAACAACAGCATCATTCATGCGTAACATAGATACTAAGTAAATGATAACACTAAAGAAAGATAAAAATAGGTAAAACTGAGCTGGTTTACATAATCCTTGAATCACTTTCGGAACTTCAAATCCTAAAATTTTCATATATAATATATATAAATAAAATATAATTAATTTATTAAAAAAATATATTATATATTATAAAATGGACACATGGACAGGGAGGACCAGATTCAATGAATTGATAGAAATGGAATCATTAACTTCAGATCAGAGGGATGAACTTAAGGAACTAATGTCTGAACATCCAGGACGGAAAGCATTAACATGGGGAAGATATAATTATTTGGCGGAAAACGCAGAGAGAAAAATAGAAAATTTTCCGCAATTCGCATATTCGATTCGTAATGAATATGAAACATTAAAAAAACTAGTATTTCTGGGAATCCTAAATGATACGGCTCCAACACCCTGGACAGAGCCCCCTACGTGGAGTGTCAAAGATAAAATAGCAGAGAAAGAGAAAAAAGCTGAAGAGAAAGAGAGGGCTGCTAGGTCAGCGGTAGAAAAAGCCAAGGAAGAACAAATATTATGTAGTGTTGAGTTTGGTAAAGATCAAGGGTTCGAGTATTATTATGTAACAGTTAATGGTGAAGGGATAAGTTTTCAAAAAATTCAAAAATTTGGACGTAGTGATACCACGATATTTATACGTTTTTCTGAAATAGATCAAGAGAGAGGGATAGCGGAAACCAAACGTGGCTCTAATTTCTTTGATCTCAGAAAGCGTGGGATGAATTTTGTGTGGTCTCGTGGTTCAGTCCATGGAATGAAAGTAACTATTTTACCAGAGTCTGAACAATTACTAAATAAATTATGGTTAAAAATAACTGGTGGTCAAGTGCCAAGAGGCGGTGGCAAAAAATCCAGAAGGAAATCTACTAAAAGAAGAAAATATACTAAGCGTAGAAAATCTACTAAAAGAAAATATACTAAAAGAAGAAAATCTAAAACAAGACGTAGGCGTAGATAAAATTATCTATTTAATTCATCAATATCTATTAAACTATTAAATTTAGATAATGCGATTTCTTGTTCAGCACCTTTAGGTTTCTTAACTTTTTCAGGTGGAGCAACATATGTTTTCACTTCATTATTCTTTTTTGCTTTAAACATTAAATTTACATTACACTGAGTCTGAATAAAAACATTGTTTTCTTTACGAATCGGAATAGTAAATTTTACTGGTAAACTTAAATATCCTATCGCATGATAAATTAAAGGTAATCTACCATTTCTTTTACCACATGTATAATCTTTTCTAAAGAACCGATATAAACTTTGTATTTGTAATTTTATATCGTTCGATCTTTCATTACATTCATAAAAAATGATTTCCCATAATAACCAAATTGGATCTTTACAGTGTTTAGGATCAACATCACTAATATCACGGCATTCAATTTCAAATTTTACTTTTTTCTTTTTGTTTATTTTTTCCCATTGTATTAACCATGCGACCCAATAAATCGCATGTTCATAACCTCCATTTACATTTTTTAAATGAAATAAAAATTCATTCATTATAATTTTTAATTCTTCTGGATCAGTAAAACGAATAATATGTGAAGGTAATATTTGCATTGTAGCACTTAATTTACTTTGAATTTTACCATATTGAAAATGATCTTCATTAACCTTAGGATATTTATCAAATCTCTTTGTTTTTGGTGAAGTAGCCATCGTAACAACTAAATCAAAAAATACATTTCTTACACTCGCTGTATTTCTTAAATGTATTAATTGGTCTTTTTCTTTTCTTCCAATATGATTGTAACTTTTAGTGAATACATCATATCTTCTCCATAAATATTGTGGCAATTTAGGAGAATTTACATGAATCACTTTTGATGAATGTAAAACCAATTTCTCAAATAAATCAATACTATAACCAGAACAAACACATTCTGTGACCCAATAACATGCTTCTTCTAATTTTCCTTCATCAATACATTTAAATAATGTATTATATACATCACGTTTCTTAAAATCTGAGAAAGTTTTATCTTTAAAAGCCTCTAAGGGTCTTGGATCAATAATAAGATAATCACTATTCATATTATTGATAAATTATAAAAAAGAATTTAAATTTAGATTTATTCATTAACATTCTGTCATTACTTGTTTACATAAATCATTATTTGTACAGTCTTCATCTTTAGCATCAGGATCATTCATTAACTTGGTACATTCTTCATCATCATCACATTTACGTTGCGCTAATTCGCAAGCAGTAAATGTAAAACATTCATTATCGATCGCAGTTTGTTCGTTATTACAACCAGCTACGCATTTTCTAGGATCAGTATCTCTATTTACCATACAACCCGTATCATTTTCATTATATAATTCTGGTCTACATCTATCCGGAATTATATCTAAGCAACTATGTATAGAAACTGATTGACCCCCATCAATCCCTTCAACTAAATTCATTTGATAAATAGTTACACCTATAAATATTCCTAATACTATTTGCTTATTTTCTTTGAAAAATTTAGGGGCAGATGAAACAAAATAAGAATACAATACTAAACCAAGCAATAAAATATTCATTTATATATATATATATTAAATATATATTTATTATTCATTGAAAATTGCTTCTTGTTCATCATCTAATCCTTCATCATTATATGTTTCATCTTCTGGATCATATTCTTCATAATCTACATATCCTTCTTCCTCTGCTGTAGGATCAATTGGTGGAGCAGGAGGTAATTCATTAACTTCCCCGGTTACAGTATCTAATTCTACGTTTGCTTCACTCATAATATGTTGTAACCTCTCTATTCTTTCATCTTCAGTATGCGCTACATGCTCATCACTATTTACATATTCACTTGCTTTTGCTGTTGCTTGTTTATAAAACAATGAAATACCCATTTTATTCTTTTGCATAATAGCAAATCTTTCTTCACGAGTCGCATCATCAAGTCTATTAATAATTTCTTGTTTTTCTCTTTCTTTTTGCTTTGATAAACGATTCGCTAAATCTAATTTTTGTTCATTTAAGAATAACCATGATGGATCGTAATGCTCAAAAAACACATGCGTTAATAAATCCAATAAGAACTGAGAAAATAATTCAATCATATCTGTAATATTATCTTCATCTCTTTGCTCTAATGATTGAAATAAATCATTCGCATCAGAGGTAATATCCGATTGTTCGTCTTTTAAATCCTCAATCGTATGAACGATTTCATGTAATACACCTATAAAATGACTTTTCATATAAATATCAGAATATCTTTCATTGTAATATGAATTATTCGAACCTTTTATCATTTCTAAATTCTTAAACCATGGTTTTAATTTGTCAAATAAGAATCTGAAATACTGAATATTATCTTTACTCTCATTTAAATAATGATTAAATCCAATATAATTATCCTTTGTTTTCACAAAAATACGATTATGTAATAATAAATTTACTGAATTATTTTCTCTTTTTAAGAATTCCACGAACCCCGACTCTACGCCTGGTGTTACTTTCCATCTTTTTTCCATCTTGAATGTGTGAGAGGCAGATATTACTTCATCTTCTTGATTTTTTTGAACCGATAAATGAGAAAAAATAATTCTCATATCATTCATATAAGATAATAAATGATGATATTTAAGATTTGTATCATCTATAAATACATTGAGAATCTTGTTTAATTGGTCGGATGAAAATTTGATTCTTTCACTTGGGTTATATTCTTTGAAAATACTTTCAAATCGGCGCTTTTGTTTATCCCCTAAATCATCGCTTCTCGCTAAAAATCTAGATATAGTTTCTATATTCTGGGATGTTGTATCAATCATCCCAGAAAAAATAGTTTTTAATTGAGGGATAATTAATTCTTCTCTCATCTCATGAATTTTCATAAAAAGTTCTTTTAATTTATCATCATTTTCATGTTTATATTCTATAGTATCTAAATAATGTTGAAATCTGTTATCTAAGCTCGCATATTTATCAACTTTTTCATAGTCTTCGGAGGTATATTCTTTTTTTACATTTATAAAATCTTTTCTATCTAACGAAGTCTTGTCCCTAATAGTTTCTAAAATTTTATAAAAATTATCTGAATTAGATTCAATAGATTTGTATTTTTCTTTTATTATCTTAACTTCTTTGTTATATAATATTGTTTTTGCTAAGAAACTATCATAAAATTTATCTGTTTTTTGTTTCGTAATTTCACCCATATCATTTCTTTTATAAATTTTAAACAACGATTCAATCATGGACTTCCCTGATTCGCTTTCCTTTAATCTTTCAAAGGGTAATTCTGGATAAACTGTTGGTGGATTATAATTATAAATCCGTTTTGGTTTTGTATTTAATAATGGTAAATCATAGGTATTAATCGCATTATGAATAAAACTATTACATGCTTTTTCATTTGTAAAACAAGAATTTATTTCTGTATTTTTATCACCATACAATGCTAAAATATCAGGGATTACTTTTTTTCTTAGCATACCAAAATCAAGTGTTTTAAAAGACTTACTACTTTCTTGCCATCCATTTCTTATTAATATCTTTAATATTTCATCGGGTTTATCACAGGTTTCAAGCATCCGATTAAATGAAAGTGTAATAATTAGATTACTTTCATGTTTACCATATAAACTCACAACATATCTGAAAATCAATCTGAAACTACTATTTTTAAAGATACCTACTTCTGGTATTTCTAATAATTTAGAGATATTATTTTCATATGTTAACGGTCTTAACATAGTGTTATTTGTGACTAAATATCCACCATATACTTTTCTGAAGTAAGGGAAATTAGATTCATTGATTGAATCTAAATAGTTGTTAACACTAGAAACTAGATTATTTTTGTGTAAGGGTCTAAACATAGGCCATTCTTCATTCAAGTAATCATGTTTAAATGATTCCAAGCATTCTTCGTAATTTGAAATACGATTTACTATCATTGGGAAAGTAGGTTCCATACAATAACTAATAGTTAATCCTAATTGAGTTTCTAATAAATTTGTTTTATATTCTTTTTCATTAATCAAATGAGATACGCATTTCCATCTCTTCTCTCCGGTGTATTTTTCAAATAATCTTCTTAATTTCGCACAATAATAATTTACTACACTAGTATCTATTTGCCGATTTTCAACATCAATGATATTTAATGATTTTTTACCACCTGAAAAATACGAAGGAACTCTACATTGAATAGTCAATGATACTAAACCTGTTAACATTAACAAATTATTACTATCTTTCAACCACTTTTGAAATGATTTAAATAATCCCTCTCTTTCTGTTTTTAATCGTTTCTTTTCACTTTTATCTTTAGTTTTCTTTTCTATAACCTTAATTCTCTGAGTTTCCGCATTAATACGTGGATGAATGTCGGTACTACTTACATTCATTAAACCATATCTTGTATCCGCTAATATATTATGATCTAATAATTCAAATGATAATAATATTTCATGAATATCCTCATCTGTCATATTAACACTAACCGATTCACTAATCATTTTTATTATGGTAACATATTCAATATTTTCTTCAAGGTGTTCACTTATTTCCAATTGTTTATCTTTATCTGCGTCTATCACTTCGCGGGTTATCATCGGTTTATCATTGTTGTATCCATCGATTAAAGTAGTGTCTTCATTACATAAGTATCCACCACAAATTTTACATGATATTAGTCCATCTTCGGGTGGTAATCCATATTTACTTTTCATCGTATCAAATAAATCATTATCATTTGATATATTTACCGAATATAAATGATGTTTACATAAAGATTTTTTATCAGTGAATATATTATATAAATAATCAGATGATTCGGTCGGTTTATCTGCTACTCTTGTAAAAATATCAATATATTTTTGTAGATAATGATTCCTCAAACCAGGTTTAGATATTTGAAATATCTTTTCATGGCATATTTTACATTTCATCTCATCACTTAATTCCACATGTTTCGGTTTGAAAATTTCTCCACGCTTCCGTTTATGACTACTAATATATTTCTTATGATAACTTTCAATGTTGCTTTTTAGAATATATCCTATCTTGTTTCTAATATTAATATCTAATTCATTAAAATTTTTTTGAAATTTAAATAATAGTTTTTCAATATCAATGAAATTATATATCTTTTCAGAAATATTATCTTCTAACAATGATTTTATAGATTCTCCTACATTTGAATCATATAGATTATATAAATAATCTCTGTCGGGATTATTTGGTAAATTATAAATGATAAATTTATTTTTTTCTTTAGATTCATGATCTTCTTCATCCGCATTCACTATATATGAATCTTTTAATAATCGTTTCCTTGAAATGATTCTACGATAGTAACTATCATAAATATATTTCTCAAAGACGGTAAATTTTTTTAAGGTTTCACTATCTAATGAATAAACTGTTTCATTATAAGGTTCTTCTAGTAGAGCAACGAATCTTAACCGATTACTAGGTATCAGCATGTTATGATCAAAATAAATGGGTTTGCTATTCTTTCTTTCGTCGTAACGATATGATCCTATAATCCCAGAACAATTATCATCTTGTAAACAATTTCTCAAATATGTATCATAATATTCATCAGTTTCATATCCATAGCCATTTGTTGTTTGAATTGGTTTAGAATGTTTTAATTGAGAATTTATATAATCTTGATAATTACTGTAACCAGCCTCCGATTCTAATGTTATTTGTTTTAATTCTTCGGATAAAGATAAACCTTGTTCATCGTATGTTTTTAATTCATCGCCGATGATGGGTATCATGTATTTTGGTATGAATTTTTTATCTGATTTATCTAAATTTTGGTATAATTCTAGTAATATATCAATTGTCTCCTGAACTCTTTCAATTAATAATGGCTTATCATAAATATCCATGGATGTAATAAGTGTTGATAACAAATCATCTTTGATTGCTAGATCACTATAAATTTTATCAACTAATTCTTCAGTTTCAAATTCTATTTCGCTATACTCATCGCGTTCTTTGATTGGATCATAAGGTCTGACTTTAATAAAATCTAAAATTTCATAAGATTCTGTCACTTTTAATAATTCACCATTTTCAAAAATAAATGTTAAAGTTCTATCATTATCATCAATCATGATTAAAATATTTTCTTCACTTGATATTTCAGTAATCTTACCTAAAAATGGTTCTTTGCCCCCTTTCATTAAAACAATTAAACTATCGCCTATATCAAAAGAAGAACCTTCTGCTTCAGATAAATCGGGTAGTTCGTTATATGAACCCATCTCTTCTCTTTCTTCACTCCTACCTAAATCTTCTTCAAGGATATCTTCTTGATTCGCTTCATCTAAAAATGGATCACCTTCTTCTCTACTTGAAATTGGTATTTCATCTCTTTCATTTTCATTAGTATCCATTTATATGATATGGATATTTTTTTAAAAATTATTAATCTTAAAAAGATATTAAATTATATTGGCATTTTATGTTGGGATACTATTAATCTGTTCCCAACGACAGGCACCGGTACTACTTTCACAAGATTCCCTATCATTTCCACCTAAGCATGTATTTATATTAAAGTCTGCGCCACCTGGAGGACCTTTACACATTAGATTACCTTCATTTACAATAGTCCCTTGTCCGCATACACAATGACTCTGATCATTTCTGACACAATTATTATACTCTTGAGAGTAGAAAGTAAGGCCAGGATTATTTTGAATATCAGCACATTCATTTATAGTGTATAGAGCATATTTACAATTATCAGTACATGATAATGGATCACACGTTTCTGAGTTTGTACAACAATCACTTGTGATAATATTCATTAAATTAAGGAAATCGCTACCAACGATTTGATCATCATATGGACAATTATTTGGTGTATCGGGGGGGGGAGTACTATCTCCGCTATCACCTGATTCATAATTAGGTTCACGATCATCTTGACAAAAGTAATTAATATTCTCTCGGGTACAAGGTGATGGAGATGAAAGGTTAAGATTTACACAACTATGACAGTCGCCGACACTGGTCCTCTTGGCATTTGCACATTTATTATTAAGGATTTGTGAACACTCAACTGATGGTTCAACCATCTCTTCTACCCACCCCCCCACTTCTCCGTGATTATTAAGGGTTTCCGCCCACTCTTCGCATGTTTCTATATTAATTTGAGTATTTATATTATTAATTGTACAACCAGGCGAGTTTGAGAAGCAAGAAAGCTCTTCAGAGAGAGAACTAAAAGCATTATCAAGGAGCATGAGGGGACAACACTCATTTTTATTTTCATCTGATATTACACATGAATCAGCCGACTCGGCCGAAGGCGTGTCTTGACATATATTATTTTTGTCTTGAAAAATATTATATGATACAGAGTCTTCTGGACAGCTACCAGGAGTTCCAGATGATACATAATGCTGAAACACGTCAGAATACTTCGCACCAGTACACAATCCTGCGCTACTATTATTACTATTACAGTACATCGACATCTGTTCATTCCAATATCCTATTAAATTAGGATCATTACAAGCTGGGGTGGAGTTTATATCTACACCAGAATTTAAATTACACAACGCTCGAATATCGTCAATCCTTTTATTCAGTGCTTGTTGCGCTTCCATTCGTGATATCACTTGTTGGTTACCGGTGTTAGGTGGTGGTGGTGGTGGTGGTGGTACAACATGTTCCCCAGAGCTACTCATCCTCCCCGGAGCGATATTCGCACTATCATCGGAAGAAGAACTATCCACCGATCCATCCACGGTTGCTGAATTCGACCCCGTTGATCCCGATGGCGCTGGTCCCGGTGACGCTGGTAAAAAAAATGAAACTATATCATCTCCCCACACCATTAATGAAATAACTAATGAAATAACTAAAATTCCCAATAAAATAATTGCCCAATTTGGAATATTTTTACCTCTAACTGGCCTGGTCTCTGATAATTTTTGGCTTACTCTCCCTGATAACTGAATACCATCGTTTCCACCAGATGCTACATCTGTTGTGCTCATTTATATATATATATATATATATATACTATTTAAAAACAAATTAATGATATATATTATCCAACTAATGGAATTACAAACTTATATAAACAATCATGGAAATTACATCTCAAATTTTAAGGAGCTCGGTTTTAAAGTAAATTCATATAAAAATCTAAAAATTATTTCTTATCCATATGATAAGAAACCCGAATATAATTCAGAAGAAGATTTATATAAATTATATCTAAAGGGTGCTGTCATAGATACTACTACAAACAGAATCAATTGTTTACCACCGATTAAATCATTTGATTTAAATGAAGATTCTCATATTGAGACTCAAAATGATACAATTTATCAAAGTTTAATTGATGGAACAATGATTAATCTATTTTATCATGGCGATCAATGGTTAATTAGCACACGTTCGGAAATTGGCGGATATAATAAGTGGACGAATAAGAAATCTTTTCGTAAAATATTTGATGAATGCTGTAATTTAGATTATAATACACTCGATAAGAATATGTCTTACTCGTTTGTGATGAAGCATAAAGAAAACAGAAATGTATCACCTGTTTTTGATAATGAATTAATTCTTGTTGAAGTTTATCAATACAATGAAGATACTATTAAACGATTGATGAAATATGAATATCCTGAATTAAATTGTATTATACATGATAGTTTCACAGATCGCGATGAATTTATGAATTTCTTTCAAGGGCCTGTTATCCCTTATTATGTTAAGGGATATACTGTAAAATGTGGTAATTTACGTTACAAATGGATTAATCCTTATTTTGATGAAGTAAGAGGTTTAAAAATTAATATGAATAATCATTTATTAAATTATATTGAATTACGAAGGAATGGAAATCTAAAGAAATATCTTAGATATTACCCTGAACACAGTCATCTATTTAATAATTATAAAGATAAGCTTCATGATTTAAGTAACGATTTATTTACAACCTATAAGAATGTATTTGTCCATAAGAGCATGGATAAGAATAAAATCCCCTATCATCTTAATCCATTAGTTTATGATATTCATAAGAGATATTTAAATACGAAGATACCCACAAATTGGGATGCAGTCAAAGATTATATTCATACTGTGCCAAGCAAGAAGCTGGTCTTCGCCATGAATTATTTATAATCAGTGAATTATTTATAATCAGTGAATTATTTATAATCAGTGAATTATTTATAATTAAACATGCTTTTCAAGTATTTTTTTACTATTCATTAAAATATTTTTATATTCTTTTTCACTTAACCCTTTTTCTATGAATTGTGCTAATTCTTCACCATTAGATACACCTATACAATTAACTCCTGATTGAAATGTTGTTCCAGCATTTATCCAATCATTATGGAGAATTAATAGTGTATCATGGTGAATCGCCTCTAAGAAAGTATATTGAGTTCCACCCCCGTCTCCTTTGATAATAGACATATCAATCATATACTTCGCATCTTTTAAAATACTACATTCATTGTAAGTCGGTGATAAATTTTTAGGAAATTTACCTTTCCAATATTCTTCAAAATTTAATTCTTTTAATTTATGATGAACATATAATCTATTTTCAGCACCAAAAATATAAATATGTTTTTTAGGATCTTTTAATAAACTATTACATTTTAATAGTATATCTGTATTTTTATCAAAATCTATACGGGATATAGATACACATTCATATCCTAATCCATTACATTTAGGTAATTCATAAGAATAAAAAGGGTGAGGCATGAATTGAGACTGTACATTAAACTGATTCATTAAATATTCTTGAACTTTTTCACGAATTGTAATTATTTTAAAATGATTTAATAGAATATTTTCATTCTTGTCTGTAGTTTGAACTAATGGATTTGGATTTTTCTTATTTACTTTACACTCAGTAGGATCATGAATAATAACTTTTGTATCTTTTGGGAACAAATATAAATATTCATAATAATGTTTATCAATTGCTGTAATTATTATATTTTTTAATTTAATGACTTCACCAATATTTATATTTTGATATTTACAGTCATATCCATAATCCCGTTTAAATGTTTCATTTCTTTTACCTATTTTGTAAATTGGAGCATCATGTTTATGAGATAAATGAGCCGTAAATGTTACCCACCCACCATAAACTGGTTTCGCCAAATATAATAAATTCATATCTTTTTCAAATATATTTTCTGTATAAGAATTTATTAAATCCATTTATAAAATATAAGATAAAAAATATCATTATTTAACCTTATTATAATATTAATTTGCCTCTATCTTTTTCGGGTTTTAACGAAGAAGTTATTGTAAGTGTTTTTTTAGTCACATTAGGGTCCTTTTCAGATAAATCTCGAGGTTTAGTATCTACATGGATCGTTTTTGTTTGTGTGGGTTTAATATCATTTTCACCCTCATTTTCACCCTCATTTTCACCCTCATTTTCACCTTCTATTTCTTCTACTACTAATTCTTCTTTATTTTTCTTTCGGCTCACTTCAACAATTTCTAAAAGAGGGTCTTTCTTTTCTTTAATTTCAACATTTTTTATTTTGTTAGACTTGCGTTTAGGTTTGCGTTTCTTTGTTTTCCTACTAATTTTTCTATATTTTGTATAATTTTCAAGTATATTTGGTTCATTTGGTTTTAATCGGATACCTGAATCTCCTATTTTTCTCTTTTTTGATTTCATTATATATTTAAATAGATAAATTTTATATTTATTAAGATGGAACAATATTATGAAAGAGATAAATTAGAAATTGGTTTAGATGAGGCCGGTAGAGGTTGCTTAATGGGACCCGTATTTACTGCGGGCGTTATCATGAATGATATTGGTGTTTTAACACCGCCTTATCCTATTAGAGATTCTAAAAAATGCTCTCAAAAAGTTAGAAGGGAGTTAAGGAAATATATAGAAGAAAATAGTATTTCATATTGCGTAGAAATGATTGATACAGATAGAATTGATAAAGTAAATATACTCAATGCTACTATGGAAGGAATGGAAAAATGTGTCGATAATATTACATCCGTGATAAATGTTGATAGATTATTAGTTGATGGGAACTATTTCCCACCCTATATGAATAAACATAGTTTAGAATTTGTCCCTCATGTGTGTATAAAGGGTGGGGATGATAAATATTTAAATATTGCGGCTGCTTCAATCCTTGCTAAAGAATATCATGATGAATATATATTAAAATTATGCGAAAAAAACAGCATGTTGGACAATTATGATATTAGAAACAATAAAGGATATGGCACAAAATCACATATGGAAGCTTTAAAAGAATTTGGACCAACAAAGTTTCATAGAAAATCTTTTAAACCATGCCTAGTGAATAATAAATAAAATAGCAAATAAAAATATTATATTATATTATATTAAACAGCATTTATGTCAGTCTGTTTTCATGAAAAAATAATTATAAAAACTTTTGATGACCATAATATTTATCAGCTTAAAATGAGAAAATGTAAAGATTTTGATGGTCCTAATAATTTTTCCATCTTATGGAATCAATTGTTAATTCTTTTACATAACAATAAAATACATGATAAAGATACATTATATGATAGATTTAATCTTAAAATATTAAGTATTTATCAAAAAGAAATATTAAACGAAATAGATGAGATTTTATATAAATTTACGATATTAGATTTATCTTCGGTTAAATTATATTATAATACATATACAATTAAGAATGAGAAACATCTAATTAAAAAAATACTAAATTTATATAAACTCATAAAAGATTTATAATCTTTTATAATCGGGCTTTAAAATATACTCATAGGGATAACAATGTTTTAATTCTTCATCCCCATTTTCCATATATCCAATATGATTATCTTTAAACTGACCAAAATAAGAACTATGTCCTACTATTGCTATATTTTTCTCTTTTCTACCATGTAAATATTTTATCATGGTGTCTAACCGTTGTTCTAATTCATCATTACTTTCTCTGTAATCTGATTTCCATAGTATATCCTGATCAGATTCAAGATGAAATTCGACTTTTGGAAATTTATTTTTTAAAAGTGTTAATGAGCTACGTTTATTACAAGTATCCTCTCCAATAGGATATTCTCTTAAAAATTCTTGAGATATTATAGGTTTATTTGTATCACCAAAGATATTCATAGCTGTTTCCAGAGTTCTCATTAAAGGGGATACTAGAATTAATTCAATTTCATATTTCTTTTGCCATGATTGACCTAGTTCAATACTCTGTATATGACCCTCATTTGTTAAAGGGGAATCAATCGTTTCAGGTGTTCTAAAAGCTTGTATACCAATCTTATGAAATAATTCGTTATGTAATGAATAACCATGTCTTATTAAATATAAATTTTTATTCATTTTAATAATAATATATTTTAAATATTTATAATTTAAAACCACTTTCAATGAATTCATGAACGTATGGATTTTCCACTGAATTGTTTGTAATTAATCGGGGAGCAATACTCATTGTTTGTAGCTCCTGTATTAACATTTTCATTGCGTAAGGCATATTAACATTCACTATATCATCACTTTCCTCACCATTTGATATTAATCCAGTTTTATTATTAATATTTACTTTATATTTATCTGAACGCTCCATCATAGATTCTCTTAAAAATTCAGATGTTCCATGAGCTAAAATACTATCTCTTTCCATTTCACCTATTCTTAAACCACCGTTATTTGATCTTCCAGCAGCTGGTTGTCTTATTAAGCTTTGTAAAGGTCCGGTCCCCCTACTATGCATCTTATCCGCAACCATAATTTTAATACGTTGATAATAAGTAGGTCCAATAAAGATAGATGTTTTCAATTGCTCTCCTGTAATACCACTATACATTACTTCGTTACCCCATTCATCATAGTCGTATTTTTTCATTAATTCGGCGTAATCATGAATATCATTGTTTTGAAATGCTGTCGCATCACCTAAAAACCCCCCCAATGAAGCACTTTTCCCTAACACAACCTCTAAGAGTTGATTAATTGTCATACGACTTGGTATCGCATGTGGATTAATAATTAAATCTGGGACAATTCCATCTTTTGTAAAAGGCATTTCTTCTTGCTCTAAAACTAATCCACACATACCCTTCTGACCAGGTCTTGAAGCATATTTATCTCCAACAGTTGGTATTTTATTTTTTCTTATTCTTACTCTTGCTCTCCTTAAATTTTCAGAGTTTTTAGTGACTACTACCTTATCTACATAACCCGAAGTGCTAAATTTAACACATTTACCTGAAATAGTATTTACTCTTTTACCTTCCATATTAGTTTCTTCTCCAACTTTACCAATAATAGCATCATCAGCAGTTACATAAGATCCTTCTTTTACAAATCCATTCTTATCAAGTTTATCAAAATTAAGCATGTTTTTCTTTTTGATATCTTTCACATTCAATGGATTCTCAAAATAAACTCTCTTGTTACCATCTCCCTCCTCATCATCTTGATACCCTCTGAAATATAAAGAATTAAACATCCCTCTTTCAATGGATGTTTTATTTAACATCATACTATCCTCCTGATTATATCCAGTATAACTTGCGATCGCTACAATACAATTAATACCATATGGTAATTTATCAACATCAGTATATTTTTTATACCGAGTCGTTACAATTGGTTTCTGAGGATAATTTAATACATGAGCAAATGTATCAAATCTTGTATTATATGCCGAACTATATAATCCAACCACTTGCTTTGTTTGCTGACATGAAAAAACATTTCTTGGATATTGACTATGCTCTGGAAAAGGTATATTCACCGCTACCGCACTCAACATCAAAGAAGGATGAATATCACAATGAGTGTATTCTTTGTCTATTGAATTTATACTTTTAGCGATTAAAAAGCCCTCAGACTCCAAAGGATCTATATATTCAATTTGCGAAATATTATCACTTAAATATCCAATATAATCACTGTGTTTCTCTTTTATTTCGTAAAATTCATCTCTATAATATGTTTCATCATATACACTCATTTCTGGATTTAATTTATACATATGTTCGCCCCTTATTAAATGATTCCAACTACTCATTTTACTATAATCACCTTCAATTAAAGTATTTGATAAAATTTCACCACGTTTTTGTAATACAAAAACAGGTCTTAAGAGTCTACCACTATCACAGAATACATAGATTTCATTTAATTCTATTTTCCAATAAATACTTGTATATAAATGAATAAGACTGTTTAATTTTAATAATCTCATTATTTTATATAAGAATTCGGGGTCTTTGTGAATACCTATCCATTTACCATTTAGAAAGACTTTACATGATAAATTAATATCATTGCTGATACTATCTTTTAATGATATTAATCCTACATCAGTTAAAGCGTCATAAATATTTAATTCAGAAACATTAAATGATATCTTAGCCATGATTGATAAATGATTAATAATACCAACATTACCACCATCAGGAGATTCGGTCGGACATACAAATCCATATTGAGAATTATGTAACTTACGAGGACCTAATGATTTACTACCTGGTGGCAATGGATTTGATAACCTTCTCGTATGAGATAATGTACCTAACATAGCATTGCGATTTAAATCTTGAACAATACCTTGCCTACCAGATAATCCTGTACCAAATACTGAACCAAATGATTTTACAATATTATCTAAACATTTTGGATTAAATACTTTTTTACTATTATCATTATTAATTAAATTTTTAATATCATTTCCAAAATCTTTAAAATGAAATTTAAAATCATTATCTATTTTCAATGAAACATTTCTCTGAAAGATTGACCATAACTCGCGATATAATTCCAATAGCAAAGTCCCCGCGGTATCAATTCTTTTTAAAGAATAAGAATCTCTGTCTGTTTCTTTAATAATACCTAATTTTGTAAGAATTAATTTCCTTACACTATATCCTAAATAGTTACCTTTTTCTGTATTTGTTGTGTAATTAGGTGAAAAATTATTCGCTAAAATATCTATTACATTAATGATTTCTTTACCTTTGGTATTCATGGCTAATAATTTCATTGCTGATTTTTGATCATAGACAGGTTGAGTATCTGAAATACTCGGCCTTAATACATCTAAAATAAGAGATTTTAATTTAGGAGCATCGCTATCATAGATTATTTGAGATAATATTTGTTTATCTGTTACAAATCCCAATGCTCTGAAAAGGACAAATAATGGTACTACTATATCTATCCCTAGAATTCTTACAGTTATGCGATGGACATGTCTTTTAGAAACGGTTGCTATATCTTCATTTGCTGGTTGATAATTTACTATCTGGCGATTAAAGGCTATCGCATTTGTCCGAGAAGATTGAAATCCCTCTTTTGAAACACTTTTTAAGACTGCCTGAATAGGTGTTATTTCATCATTCTGAGAATTTATATATAAAATATTATTAATTTTTGTCTCCTGGGATAAAACGATCTTTTCCTTTCCGTTAATAATAAAATAACCACCCTGATCATAAGGGCATTCACCTAATTCACTTAAGCGAATACTATCTAATTCATTTAAGACACATAATTTACTTTTCACCATTATCGGCATTAATCCAATATTTACTTTTTCAAAATTTTTAATCGTTGTTTCAGAAGTTTCATTGTCCCGAAATATTACACCAATATTACAATAGATACAAGAAGCATATGTGTATCCATTTAGCCTTGCTATATTTGGATACATGTAACTGCTTTTACTATCTTTATAAATCGTAGGAGAAGAAATAAATAAATTATCTATTATTTTATCATTGATAGAACCATCTTCATTTAATGTTTCGCCATAATATAAATTAATTTGATATCTATACTTCCCCTTATCCGCATCTATCGCTTCCTTATAAATTATCTGTGGATTCTCACGCTTAATAATATATTCAATGCCATTTGTTTTACTATGAATAAATTCATTAAATGAATCTACTTGATGTTGTGACTTGTAATTAGGATTATCTCTAAAATAAGTTTCAATAATTTGCCATACATCTAAACCTTTAAATTCTAAGTCTAATTCTTCTTCATAAGGTTCGGGTTCAAAATTACTCATATTGAATATATTATAGATTTATATTTAAATCTATAACCGAAAACATTTAAATTTGATATTATTCTTTAATCATAAATAAAGATGTATATAGTTGAATATAGTTGAATATAGATGAATAAATCTAAAAGTTATCCCGAATTCATTAAAGATAAAAATAATATGCGAAAATGTAATAGTTTTAATAAACTAGATCTAGACGAGTTTTACTTTGAAGAATTCTTTGAAGGAGACGGAGAATTAGGAATAGTCTTTACAAAATATAAAGGAAATATTATCGTTAAAAATATAATACCAAAAACTGTAGCTTCCGAAACTTATGGTCTCTATAAATCCATGATTCTTATCAATATTGATAATAAAGATATAAATGATAAATCATTAGAAGATATCAATAAAATAATAAGAAAGAAATGGTTAAAAAATAATCGTATTTATCTTAAGTTTCAAAAACCAATCTATCAAGAAGTTTATACACAATTATTAAATTACAATCTGTTAAAATTTTATGATCATTTTGTAGAACTAGGAGCAAAGAAAAATGAAGATTTTGAATTTGTAGAACATGAAGATTTAATCAAAATGAACATGAATAAAAATGACATACTATCTTTTAAAAATATTAATTCTAATATATGATATTTTACTATTCATTAATCAGTTAAAATTTGATATTCTTTTTCGTTTCATTACAAATAAATATTAATTAAATAGAAGAATTTAATAATGTTATCATGGAGAGATATTGTTCTTTATAGTCTTGGAGAAAAATTTCCAAGAGATATAGTTTCTCAAATTATTCTGTTTCTTCGGCGAGAAAATATATGTCATCTAGTAGAAGAGTCCAGGGATTATCACGTGTATAGAATGCCTTTAGTAATTAAAGAAAAATGTCCAATTGGAAATGGATATTATCATAATGTTCGGATTAATAGTGATTGCGAAGATGAAGTTTATTTCTTTGGAGACATGATTGATGAATTCACTGATAAATGGTTAACTATTGATCCCCGAAGTAAAGAATATACTTATACCGATTGCTGGCGATGGGATAGATTTAATTATCCTTATATGAACTTTATACCTAGTTTTAACAGAGGTAGGATATTTTTAAGGTTCTTGAAAGGAAGAGAATGGTATGATCTAAATTCAGAAGATAACATAGTTGATAAACTCACTGATTACAAAGAACTAAAATAATTGAAAATTTGATTTGTATTTAAGATTTTTTATCTTAATAAATACATCCTAAAACATCACAATGTCAGACTCCTTCGCCTTTTCCGCGAATGCTGAACCATTTGTCCCGAAATGCCTTCATAAAAACAGAGAAGAAGTACTACAGGCGAAGGTAGATTCTCTAGAAGCTGAACTGGACGATGAACGATTATCCAATATGAAATTGATGAAGCTTTACAAAGAGCAATCTTCCAAGGTCCAAGAACACACAGGTTCACAGTTAGAAACACTAAGGACCGAGAACAATAGATTAAATAAAGAAATTAGAAATGTAAATACACGACTTCTCGAAGAAAGATCGGATAAAAGAGATCTTGAAGGAATAATGCTACAAAATCAAAATAGAATTGATGCCCTGAATGATGATTTAACATATAAAGATGATAAGTATGATGCTCTACAACGAAGATTTAATGAACTCAATCGTGAATATATGCAATACAAAGAAATAAATGACCCCGAAGTATGGATGGGACGCTGTCTCAAACTAGATTTTATCTTTAAGAAAATAAAGCAGATCAGTGCTTTACCCGAAGATCATGGTGCTTGGGTATGGGATATGGTTGATGATGTTGAATTTCCAGATGGACCATCTTCCTCTTCTGTATTTCTTTCAGTTCCAAATAGTATCCGTAATAGATTCTTACCTTCTGCTACTGATGCTGGCATTAACTTTCAAGATAATGAAATTTCTATCATTGATGAACTATCCAGAGAAGCAGAGGTATTTAACGCCAATCTCTCTGAAAACTTTCGTAGAAATCTTGATGAAAATCCAGAAATAGTTATTAGTCGCATTCGCATTATTCAATCTAGATTTAGAGAACATATTAGACCTAACTTAGAAAAGCGTATTCAAGCAGCAACTAAGATACAATCTGTATGGAGAGGATTTTGTGGGAGAGGTATTATCACCTATAAAGGAACACTAAAACATGATACTTCACTAATGAAATATAAATTAACACCAGATAAAACAATAAAATCTACTTATCAAATTGTACCCGAACATATGCGAAGAGCAATTAGAATAAACTTAGCTAACACTAGTAAAGAAATAATTCACTATAAATGGTTGAAAATAAGACCAAACACACTTGAATGTGATGGGTTCGGCGCCGAATATTCTATAAAACCAGGAGAAAGTATATCCGTAAGAGCATATATTGGTCATTGGTTTAGTTTTGCACGTGAATCAGACGAATGTGAACAATTCTTTAGAGTTATGCGAAATAGTTTTCTAGGGAATCTAGGCAGAGATATATGGGCAAGACCATCGGCTGTATTTGATCTTAATACAAAATTAACAATTAACCGAGATCATTATGATGAATGGCAAAGAGGTATTCTTGGAACACATGATACCAGAATTCTAAATACCGATTATTTAAATGTTCCTAATAACTCTGAAAATATTCATATTGTTCCAGATAACGATGAGGATGAGGATGAAGATGATGCTAGACTGATGTTAGCCATACAACTATCTCTAGATAATCAATAATATATAATGATAAATTATAATCATCTTTTTACGATAAATTTTTTTTGCGAGTTCATAAATTTGATTTTATGATTCTTTATATTTAATCACAAAACTTACTTGGCTGGTTTAACTAGTCCTCAGCTTCTTACCGCTTCTTACCGCTTCTTACCGCTTCTTACCGACCTTCCGCAGACATGGCACCGTGCCCAGTCTACCCACCCGGAGTTCTCCAGACCTTCACCATCCCTGACCCGACATCTCTAGATGGATTGGGGGAACTGGAGATCACGCTGATCCCGAGCCGAGGTGTCACCGACATCAACCACATCTCGGAAGAGGGCATCGCCGCATTCAAGGAGATGCTCTACGAGGCCGACGAGGATTACCGTCGCAAGATACAGTCGGAGATGAATTCAACCTTCACTTTGCTGGAAAGCATCCGTATTCGCAGTGAAAGTATATGGCAAGATAACGCTCTCGCTGTTGGTGGTCCCCAACCACCTCTGTGGTTTGAACAGGACTGCAAATACGGGCTTCCTGTTCCCTGGGCCATCAGGATAGCTCTCGAAGAAGCCGAAGAAGACGCGGACTACGAGGAGTGGATCAATTCCAAGCAGTATGTCAAGTCCTTGGAGGAATACAATCGGCACAAGCTCCTCGCCTGGGATAAGGAATCACATAGGCACCCGAAGTGGGTCGGACATGCTACTACTGGACTAGAGCTCCGGCATTGTGATGGCCTCTCGGACACAGAACTCCTCAACTCCTACATCAAAGAGCGCTACAGGGTAGAAGTGAAGGTCGACGAACTTCACTGGGGTCGCGGAAATTCTTACTATGCCATAGGTAGAACACCTTATGGTGATGTCTATATCCCCCAGAAGATAACCGAATATCTCAAAGACTTCTGCGGTCTCTACGAGATGGACATTGCGCTCCAAGATGTAGAAGGCGCACCGGGCAAGAAACCAAACGCTTTCCGATGGACTGGGGTATACCTTCACAACAAGGGCTTTTCCTTAGAATAAAATACAAAAACACAAAAAATAAAATATATAGAGAAAAACAAAACAAAAATCATAAAATAGATAGTTAAAAACAAAAAAAATTTTTTATGATTCAACCATTCATAAGAATAAAGAACATTTTTTTTGTGAGTTCATAAATTTGATTTAAGAGCTAATACTAGTTCATTAGAACAACTATCTTGACTAGGTAAACTAGCCACAACTTTCAACAATCTCACAGCTTACAACCACTTCAACCGTTTACAGCATGGCTTCTGCGAAGACTACCGACATCTTGGCGTCAACCCTCCCCAAAGGATACTCTATGATGATGAAGATGGGGTGGTTAAAAGACACCCCTCTCGGCATTCGTGGGCGCGGCATACTCACCCCGATCACCGAAACGATGGAGACAAGGCGCGACGGAGATTACAGGGGGCTCGGATATGAAGAATCTTTCTCTCTATCCGAAGCAGAAACGAACGTTGACATCAAGGTCGTCAAGGTGGGTGACAAGTATGGAGTGGCTTCTTCAGAATATGGAGAAGTATTCATCCCAGGTGGCGCACTAAGACATCTCACCAACATCGCGGGTATGGTGCGAAATCGTAGAGAGTTCATTGGGGTTCATCTTTGTGCAGAGATTACGGCAAGTGAAGGAAGATATCATTGGCGAGTCGGGAAAATCATAGGTATTCTGCCCCCACCAAGTAAATTTATCAGTTTTGTGGGATACTATCCATGTGTAACAGAAAACCCATTTGATCCCGATTGTGGGATGAACTTGATGGATCAATTGTATTTGTAAGAAACATACACAAAAAAGAAAATATATAGCGAAAAAAATACAAAAATACATAAATTAGTTAGATTAAATAAAATTTTTTTTTATGATAAAAAATTAATGATTGAAACTATTTCTAATCTATTCAAGTGAGAGACGCATGGATGGATATGGTATTTCACTAAACATACACCAATCCGTATGAACACATGGATCTTCTTTAAAGCCAAACTTCTCGTAAAATCCCATAAGTTTCGCTTGACTGCGTTTACCCTTCAAATACCAAAATCCACCATATTCTGTATCCTGGGGGTCATCTTTATCTGTGATAACGCGTTTTTCTGTGCCCTGCCACAACTTTGAAGTGTCTTCGGTTTCATTAGCACAATTCAAATAATTCCATATACCCGCCTCAATGTATTCCTGGTCAAGATTGTAGTAAACATTCTGTCCGTTAGATCCCCTCCTCATACACTTCTTCCATAGTTCTTCTGAAAGAATATTCATTACATCATCATCTGGATACCATATCTCTTGGCAATCTTCTTCATCTGTTTCCTCTTCGGAATCAGAATCTTCTTCATCGGTTTCCTCTTCGGAGTCGGATTCTTCACTATCATGATCCTCTGAAGAAAATCCATTCCCAGAAAATTCATTTGCTACCTCCAATACAATATCAAAAGCACCAACTTCCTTTGAAAAATCTTTCGCCAACTCCATCAAATCAGAACCTATACCCTTCACAGTTGTAAAGTATGTAGAACAGATTGTATCAATACACATTGTTACCTGCTTGTGTTGTTCATTGGTAACATCCTTCATCACAAGGAATCCATGAATACGATTCATTGGATTTTCATATGCCCACTGATGCCTAAGCTTCTTTCGCCGCAACTTACCTGCTCTTTTATACTTCTTCTGAATATGCGGGGGGACCCGAGTTGGATCTATGGTCGTGGATAAATCTGCTAGCACAAACACAACTGTATCTCCAAACTCACAATCATCTATCTGCTTACTCTGTTCATACCCTTTTACAAACGAACCCGGACAATAATCTAATGGTTGAAGACCTGTAAAAGTAGAACCAAAGTCAGCATCATAATACTGAGTCAACTCTTCGCTCCACCGATCAATAAAAGAACGCAGAGTTAGAGCACTAAGACCACTCTTCGGCATAATCCTCATCTCACCCGTGGCTTCATCCTGGGTCACCCGAGTTATCGCATTCGCATAGCGACAAAAGCGACCGAACCCGCCATAACACTTGTTACCTTGAGAAGACATTCCAGAACTCTAAATCCTCGTTTTAAATTGTTTTATGAATACAAATCATCTTAAAATCAAATTTATCTCTTTTAAAAGAAGATTTATTATTCGTATTAATAATAAAATTTGATTCTCTTTTTTTATCTTTTAATCAACTACATAAATATATGAAAGATGTCTTGGTCGGAAGAAGTCGCATTTATCTTCATTCAAATCTTGTATGATCCCGAAATTATTCGGTATTTATTATCAATTTCAAAACCTATCCATAACAACTTCACCTTTGAAGAAGCTAGATTATTCCATGAATCACTGAGGATGACACGAGAAAAAAGATGGGCTCAGACAAAAGAACTCTCTAAACAGAGAAAATTTCACGAGATGAATAATCGGGTGCCAATTACTTGTAGTCTACCATTCAACAATATCGAGTGGAGGTCATCTTGTGAATTATTAAAATCAATTAGATATTTCATTCCAGGATTCATTCGGAAAAAATATCCAGTGAGAGAATTGGAAGGGGCGTTAGTATGCGAAGACATAGATTTAGAAATGCCTTTGAAGGTGAAATGTGTTAATCTTATCTTTGATGATGATAGCGAAGGTGATGATTTCAGAGGATATTTAAGTAGAGCAGATATTAGAGAACATTTAGATGATTTTGAAATATATGAAGACTGGGAAGACCACCCCTATGGAATAGGGGAAGAAACCCCACCACATGAATCACCTTATCTACTCATTGAAATTTGGTGCGATGGTGTATGCAGAAGCGGTTATAGTAAACGAATATTTAATTTCAAAGACAACACTGAATTGTATATTCATGAGCTCAAAAACTAAACAAAAAAAATTATACTATATTAACTACTAGATGATTTTTTTTATTAAACTGATTTAATGCTAAATGATTAATCTATAGAACTCAACTTTGCGTATTCCCGACGAACATGTTCAATGAACTTCGCATTGTCTGTGCGGTAAAATCTGGTATTCTCATAATTATAAAAGTATTCCACTACATCTCGTTCGTAGTAGTCCTTAGAAGTGATATCTCCACCACACTCAACTATCCTGTCAAAGAGAGTGATAGCGAAATCTACACTTATGCCAAGTGGCATACTAGAACCATAATATGAAACCTCAGAGTATCCATATTCCGGATCCAAAGCCCTCTCGTTCATCTTCCCCACCAAGAGAGACAAGGCAAAAGCGTGATTTGAATGCCACGTCTCGTATGGTGTCTCGTTCAACTTCTTCTTGAGTTCTTCCTTCGTACACGCGGTCCCTTCTTCGGCTAGGTAGTTGAGAGTGTCCAGATATGCCGCGGCGTCGCTTTCCAAGAGTTGGACCGAAAGGTCGCTGATCTTGAGAATGGACATCTTGTAAGTGTAAAGCGTAAGTGTAAAGCGTAAGTGTAAGGTATTTTGATTTAATGAAATAATATTTTATCCTAAATCAAATTTATTCACACACTTTTAAATTATTATGATGAATAATACTATTTTGATAATAATCTTTTTTTAAGAGTTCAGCAAAACCCACCGAAACCATTTTACCATAATCACAAATAATACCTATCTTTTTATATTCATTTAATTCTATACATTTTAAAACACTTTTTAAGATATCATTATATGCTGAATGATTCTTTATAATTTTTTGTATCCTTTCATCTAAACCAGTAGAATCGGTTTTAGGAATTTTTATTTCTGATAAATCAAAAATGATATCACATTCAACCGGTATATTTTTTAACTTTGACCATGTATAAATAATTAAATCTCTATTTACAATTATTTTCTTATCCGATATTTTAGTGAATGGTTCATAAAAACTATTCTCTAAAATAGTTTGATTGGCAACCTGAAACTTTTTAACCTTCATAATAAGTTAAAGATTAATTTATTAATAGTATTATAAATATGTTTAAATCTTTTACATTTTTAATGGGTATTTTTTCTCAATATAATAATATTTATTCACAAGAAGTATGTGTAGGAGATATTGATAATAATTTATCTATTGATGTTAATGATTTATTAGGTGTTCTTTCTAACTTTGGTTTAGAAGGAGATATTATTGAAGATATTGATAATAATTTAATTGTTGATGTAAATGATATTTTATCTGTTCTTTCTAATTATGGTACAGAATGCAATAATGTAGTTTATCCGGAAGATCCTTTAATTATTCCTGAACCCTTACCGGCAGAACCCACTTGTGTATTAGGAGATGATTGTGGTGATCAAGTTTGGACAGAATGTGGAACAAGTTGTCCGCCTATTTGTGGTTCTCCTGAACCTATGATGTGTAATATGATGTGTAATGTGGGTTATCAATGCCCTCATGGTCTTTGGTGGGATAATGATACAGGTAATTGTGTCAGTCCTGAATCTTGTTCTGAAATATTTGTTTTACCACCTGACATAGCTATCGGAAGACCTTTCATAAAAGAAACAAAAAATATAGTATCAGATATTGTTTATGAAGAGAATGATTGGAATGAAGTATTTTAAATTCAATATGAACCATCTTCATCAATCGCAGATGTTATTAATAAGATTAATATTACACACATAACGGAACATATACATAATCCGCAAACTACTAGTTTCATAATAATATATTCTTCATCGTCTCTTTTATGCATCGTTTCGGGATAAATCCGAATCATGTTTGTTTTTAATTTATTTTTTAATGAATAAGATATCAAATTTATAAATTTGATAATCTATTTTAAAGAATTGATTAGATAAATAAAATATAAGATATGGAAAATATTAATTACTCTCTCGTAGAATATTTTGAGAAGAAATATCCTAAACAGAAATATAAAGTGTATGGTACATGTTATGAAAAAGTAATAGGTGAAGAGACGACTGACTGGGAATTTTATGGACCACCGGTTTGTCACACGATAACAGAAGTGGGGAAATTAGGTTACAAAGAATACAATAAACTTATAACAGATTTACGGAAATTATTTACACCTTATAATTTAAAAATTTATAGTGAAGATGGGGATGATGTTTATAATCCACTCGGTGAAAAAAATAAAGTATCATTTTCAACTGAGTTTAAAGAACATGTATTTCATGATGAATTGATAGGATATTTACCATGTGAACTAGGTATCGAACACGGTAGTATTTTCACCGAAACCGTATTTTCCAATATAACACCTGAAATATTTTTAGAAGATATTAAAAACATACTTGAAAAATATTGTATTTTAGGATGGAACGGAAATGATAAACAAGAACTAAACAGCGTGGCAAGTGTATTTATGAAATATATAGAAATAAAAACACCACCTCATATAATTAAACTAAGACAATCCCATCAAAAAACGATTGAAACCTTTAGAGAAAATGATCGTAAATTATGTTGGGAATTAAAACAATATAAAGATCTCAAAGAATTACAAGATATGAAAGATTTAGTAGAAAAAAATAAAATTTTAATGGAAGAAAATATCAAACTCGTTGAAAAAGAAGATGTTAGAAAAAAAGCTCAACAATGGTTAGAAAATAATTCAGATAAAATTAATTTCAAAATTGGGAAAGAATTATATGATATTATTAATTAGAAGATGATTCTAATCTTTCTTGAAACTGACAATGATTAAATCTCTTTTCCCTGTACCATAAGGATCTTGCGGCTTGTGAGGGACATTTCCATCCATGATAACTGTTGTCCCGCTCTTAATCTCTAACACTTTTTTTACGTTTTCTTTGTCTTTGTATCTGAGATTACCATCTATGATCCCCTCATCTAATCTCAAATACATTAATACTGTAATCACATTGGGATAATTATCATTCTCAACATGCCAAGCTAAACCACTCTTCACACGCTTTTCTTCATCTTGTAGATTGTACCGAATCACATCCATATACCATCTATCCGGGTTGTGTTTGTGACCATTCATGGTAAGGAATGAGGATGAGATATCCTTGATGAAATCTGTATGATGATTTGTATCTGTATGATCGTAAAATACTACCTTTCTTTTTTCTTCGGTGTCTTCAAAAATACTATCCATAATAGAAGGATCAAGCAAATAATCGGGGTAAATCTCGGTCGGGTGAAGAGTATCCAACTTGTTCATCGTTAAAAGATCTTTTCAGTCAATGCTTTTATTTTACTGAATCAAAAAAAAGAAGTATCAAATTTTAATCATATTGTGAACATTTATGAACATTTATTTATCCTTACATCCTATCAATACAAACTCCACATAATTTAATATCGCGTGTATCACTCGTATAAATAGGATATTTACTATATCTAGTTTTTTGTGTATATTCATCTGTTGTCAGATATAATGCCCTACAATATAAATCATCACATACATCTGAATGAATATTTTTACATAATGAATAAGTTTCTTCATTCACTTTAATCTTTTCCTTAGCGCATCCATATAAGAATGGATCGGTATAACCTTTGTTTTTTGCCCATGTATTCATACGCTTATTGTAAACTTCTCTGTATTCTTCAATTAAGTTCTTACCCATAATCTTTGACATATCTTTGTATCTTCGTTCCCCTTCTTCAACTTTTGATGAATCGTGTGTATTACAGCAGTTAGCACACATACCACACTCACCTGAGAAACAGGGCGCTGCTGAATATATATCATGTTTAGGTGCCGGTTTCTCTTTTATTTCTGGTTTCTGTTCTTGAACTGGTTTCTTGTAGTGTTGGAATTTACGTTTTTGGAATCCCATTATTAGTAGTATTTTATTCTTTACTTTCACAAAATATATTTAAATCAAATTTTAGTATTTATACAAGAAATCAAATTTTAGTATTTATACAAGAAATAAAAAGCAACTAAATTAGTTATTGCACACCACATTGAACCATATGCTCCTCCAACAAATATCTTTATAAGAAAAAATAAGAATAATATTGAAAACAATGAAACATAATCTGGATAAAATAATAGGAAAGCGAATATTATTAATTGCCAAGGTTTTATTTCATTTGACCCCCATACAGGTGATGATAATTTATTATCACACAATGATTTGGAATATCCATTAAAACGATAAAAAAGATTAAAAATAACTATAAGTATAATCATTTTTAGGAGTTTATCATCAATAATTTTAATATATTCAGAATAATTTACAATGAATACTCTGTATAATATTTGAAGAGATAATATGAATGGTATCAAATAAGATGTAACTAAATAATTAATATTGTTCTTTTTCATTTTATGATACCATAAGATAGCATCTGCGAGTTGTATAGATGAAAATATCATCAAAAATATTATATGTTGTTTTTTATCATTACTTAACCCTTTATTTAATAAATAAAGCGAGATTGACCATGAAATTATAAATGTAATTATACTAATTTCAAAACTAAAACACATTATAAAATATCATTTAAAATAGTTATTAAAATACTATATAATGACAAAATATCTTGTTTCAGAATATTTTTATGAAGATGATTTATTTTCTATATTACCACATAAAACATACAATAATTTAAATGAAATTATTCAAATGATAAGTAATAAATATAAGGATATGAAACATTATATGACATTAACCGAAGGAGATGATAAATATATTATAAGATTCAATGATAACGATAAAATATGTTTTTTAATTGAAGAAATTGATTAGTTTTTATTTAAAAATCATTTTATTTATATTAATAATAGTATCGAATGCCAAAAAATCAATTATTTAAAATAGTTCCAGATTTACAAATTATTCAAGCTATCTTAGAGGCATTTGGTTTAGATGATATAGAAGATACACGTATATTCACAAAAGAACACATGAAAGATATTGATACAGTACAAAAAATTACAGATTTAAAAGACCGATTAGAAGAATATTATATCCCATGTAAAAGTAAAAAATATTTATCAGATTTAAATGAAAAGAAATGTATCACAATTTTAAGGCAGTTCGTTAAAATACATCACTATAAATGTATTGGGATGGAAAAAAGTATTAAAGGAGATAAAACTATGACTTACCGTTTATTTTATGAGAATGAAGATTATCTTAAAAGCCCTATGAGTAAAGAAAAACAAGAATATGTAATATCTTTTGAATAGATTAAATTTGATTTAATAATTAAACTCATTCAATTAAGTAATAGTAAAAATGTCTTTGTGAGATGAATAAAACAGTATCTCTCGACTATCCTAATTTAGTTCTAAAACAATTTCCGACGAGTAGTAAAAATCTATTTGCGATTGAAACATGTAAAGTAGCAGTTAATTATTGGGTTTATGATAAACGGAAGCGTATAGTTGTTCATTGTGGATCCAGTCGTGCGTGTGGATGTAATCATCATAAAACATCAATTCATGCGGAACAAAGAGCATTTGAATATTTAATAAAGCATAAAAAAAATAAAAATCTTAAAATTTATATATGGAAATGGGGTAAATCCGGGGATTTAAAACCAGCTTACTGTTGTATTTCATGTAAACAATTATTAATGAAATATAATTACCAAGATAAGATATTCACTTTTGAAAATGATAAAATTATTAGCGCTATCACCGAAAATCCAAATTTGTCTTTAGGATACATGATAAAGTATGGTTTGAGTTATTAATTATTTTTTATCTTTTAAAATGTTATTTTTACACTATCTAAACCAGATTTAGTATCAGATAAATAAAATATATAATTGAAATAACTTGCAAATAATACATATATTAAAACAAAAAATAGTATTATAAAATAACTAATTTTATACCTTTTATAAAATGATTTGTATTTCATATATATTAACAACATGCTTCCTAGAAGAAAATAAGGTAGAATAGTAATCAGAATAAACCCAGGAATTATCTCATTTGGGTCTTCTATTTTCATTATATATATATTATTTTATTTTTTTATCTGTGACAATTCTTCTTTAAGATCTTCTATTTCAGCTTCAAGCTTGAATTCACTGTCTTGAAGTCTTCTAATACGATTTTCCGCAACTTGTAGATTTAAACGGAGATTTTCAATGATACCATCATAATGTTTTTCTATTTCTTTTACCGGATCACTGTTTCGTGTAACTGAATTAATATTAGCCACTGTAACCGAACTCATTTTAATAGTATTTGAAATTAATTTTAATGTATTTAAATTAATCAAATTTTAAATAATATTTAATATATCTTTTGGGACCAATAATATCCTATAAATTCACCATTATCTTTTAACATATTAATTTTATCTATTGTAGCAGTTTTAAATTTTTTATTTTTCAATAGTTCTTTGTTTTCATAAATATATGTTAATATTTCATCAAACTTTTCTATTTTTTCTTCATGATCCATAGTTACCCATGTATATTGATCTAAAAAAACTCTCATTTGGTTCAGAATCATTTCTTTATTCTGAATATGATAATTCTGTCTTGTATTATAATTATGGGTAACTTCTAAATTAAAACTTTGCCTACAAATTGGACATTTATCTGATTGAGAAGACCAGTTTTGAATACATTCAAGACAAAAAGTATGTCCACAAAATATTTTAGTCATTCTTTTATATGAATTAAAACAAATAATACATGTACTAGAATTATTAAAACTCATTTAAATATTGTATAATTATATTATTTAAATGTATGTTGTTTATCTTTTGAAATGTGAAAATTATTCTTATGTTGGTATGACCAATGATTTTACACGAAGATTACGTCAACATAATGGTGAAATAAAGGGTGGAGCTAGATATACTAGTAAGAGGAGAGGCTGGTATCCTGTATTAATAATCGATGGATTTCAAGATATGAAATCCGCGATGCAATGTGAATGGAGATTAAAACATTTCGCAAGAGGTCACGGGAGCGTAAGAGGTGTCAAAGGTAAATTAAAATATCTATCTAAATATTTATATGATGAAAATATTATTAAAGGTTTTGATGATCAAAATATACCAATCATTGAATATAGAAAATGGACAAGTAAATGCGAAAAACCTATTTGTGATCAAAATTTAAAATTTTATATAGATGATGAATTTATTGACATTTTTAATGAATATCCACATAATTACTCTACCAAAGAATTATACATGAAATAAATCTTTCTTAATAGTCCTTACATATTTTACCGCCTGTCCTTTACAAATAGCAGGTGGGTCATGGAAAATACTCATTTCACTATAGGGATTTTCTAAAGGACTATTTGTGATAATGTTACCCCATATTTCTTTCCCTTCTTCGTTTAAATAAACATATATGTTTTGGATTGATTGATCTCTTAAATTCATCCAAAGATATTTCTTAGTTTCTTCCATATTGTATATTTATTTATATTTAAAAATAAATAATCAAATTTTAAATAAATGATAGATTGCGATTATTACAAGAATTATAAAGGTCCTAATTTAACTCTCGCTCAAATATGGACACATGGCGAAGAAAAATTAGATATCACCGAATATGTAAAAGATTTCTATGGCCATCAAAATAATTGGTCAGGAAAATTGTATACATACGATGATATTTTTCCTCATAGAGATTATAAATATAAATTTAGAATAGAGTTTTGCGATGATTCTGGTAGAAGGCATTGGTTTTATGGTATGGTGGGAAAGCCCGAACAATACTTTAATCCCCAACAATCTATGGCATTGGGGACTTTTCTATAATAGATCCAATATGAAAAATTTTTTTGGGGTTCATAAATTTGATTTTATGAATTTAAAGATTCATTAGTTTCAAAACCAAATAACTCGCAGTTTTGTGAGTCTTAGCTTCTCCACTTTTAACTATATTAAATATAAATTTATAATGGCTTCGGACATCTTGTAGCCTCGGGCGGGATGATGGCCCGCTAAAAGGGGATGATGTGTCATCTCTCCACCGCTTTCTCTGCTCCACCTTGACAGGCGAGTCCTAAGGTGGATAAACGGGAGCTGCTATAGTCCAGACGCTAAGGCAGAGCGTTAGCAGTAGACACGAAAGGATTAGACGCTGATCATACTAGGCGCCAGTGATGAATTCTTGAGTTGGTTGTCCGGCCGTTCGCTGGAGGACATTCCCACATAACGCCGAGACCGCGGTGGGCGCAATATAGAGTGAAGCTGAGTGTAGGCTCGTGTGGCATGTAGCCTGAATATTGTGACCCTCTGGAATAAAACGATACAGGGTCATATCCACATCTCAGGCCGCGTCCTCCTAATGGGCGCTAGCTGACTCCTCATATTGAGGGTCACCCTAAATATAATGTTAGTATGCAAGAGATGTTGGATATGTGAGGGGGATGCCTTAGGGTTGCCCGAACTCAAACAATACCTATCAACTTAAACCGGGGACATGAACTCCGGAACTAATAACCCGTCTCAGTACGGGTCCCTTTAAGGGGATTAGAGTTTCTCTAATCAGAGTGAGATAATCACGTTACCTAAACTCCCGAGCAGATTAATTTCGGCAGGAGAGTGGTGACCGCTGTGTTGTGAGCTTCGTTGATGGGATTACACTAAATTTTTTTTACAGATAAAAAATAATAATTACTGATTAAATATTTCATTTATTCAAGAGGGTGTCCCCACTGAACAATATTTTTTCCTTCGTTGTGGTAACACCACAAACCGTTGTAATCTTTACTCGCACTTCTTGTCCATCCTTCAGGAAGCTTATTTTTTATTCTGTTTCTTACTTCTTTACCAATATAACTACATCTAATACCTTCTTCATTCGTGTATGGATGAATACCTAACAGAGGTATTTTCCATATATGGAGTATTACTTCTAATTCATATATTGTCATAATAACCCCTTTATCATTCAAGATATGATTTTCATCGTAGATTTCATAAGGATCAATACCCCATTTTCCATCACCATAAACATTATTTCCAGCTAAAGCTAGGTGATCAAAATACTCAAGGTTTTTATAATTTTGATCTTCATTACACCATAGAAAACTATCTTGTTCAAAGAGTTTAATTTCTTTTCCATTTTTATCCTGAAAAATTTTACTCGGTCTGTCGCGAACAAATGAACCATCATAATTAATATTCCAAAGATAAAACATTTCACACATTTCTGGTCTCAAATGCCTATCTATAAATGCACCAGAGAACCTTTTATAAAATTTCTCCTCTGCTTCACTCACGCCTTCTCCACCCACCTTAAAAATCGCTTGTGTTGCTTTCCCGACATGCCCTTTATTCTCTTTAAGAACACTGAAAAGATATTCTTCATCTAGATTTTGAAAACGATTCTTTAATACCACAAGTTCTTTTGATAAGTGTTCTTCATTCATATTCTCACCAAGTCTGTCAGTAGACATTTTTGATATATATATATATTATTCTCTATAATTCATATTTAGAGAGATAAATCAAATTTATAAATAATTTACGAAGGAGTATATATCATAAATTTTTTTTTGGTTCATAAATTTGATTTGAGGGATAAATTTATTTCATTAGCATAACAATCACATTGGCTGGGTAACTAGTCCTTTAACGCTTACAATACTTACAACACTCTCAACCACTTACGACCTCTACCGACCACTACTTCATCATGGCAGTTTGGCCCGCAACCGCTTTCACCCCAGACCAGTTTAACATCCCGACATCAGATGGAGATATCATCGAGTTCGTCGGTGCATTCTCTGAGTGGAACATCTTCCGGGGCCCGGAAACAGGTGTAGGTGGTCGTCTATGTTATGGCGGCGATGTGTCTATCATACAGGAGATGATGGACGCGATTGAGGAGGAGCGCAATAAAGAGCTTGACCGCAAGATTCGCATCATCGGTGAGGCTATCGAGGGATTCCAACACTGCGAAAATGCGGAGTGGTATGCGCGAACAGATTCGTGGGATCGCCTCGTGCCTTCAGATGGGGAGAAATGCGAATGGCCCCCTCACCGTGTCTGGGCTCATTTCATGTTGTGGCCTCTCTCTCACTTTGAACAGGGTGATGAAATTGAAGAAGTTCTGCGAGAAGCTGAAGAAGACTTTGACTACGAGAAATGTATAAACTCCAAGGATTACATCAAGGCGCTGGAGGAGTACAACTTCCACAAGCTCCTAGCATTTGAAGAAAAGTATTCTTCGCCACACTGGGTCGGCGAATGCACCGGCGATATAGCTGCGTCCAATGGATACACTGCCCTCTATGACACATCACTGAAAGACCGTTTCAAGGTGGATACAGTGATTAGGACAGAGTTCCCGAATCAATGGGGTCATACGGGGTATGCGAAAGCTTCCTCTGCTTTTGGAGATATCTACGTCCCGAGCAAGTTCTTGGGCTACATCGGTCAGCCCGGGTCTCCACAGTTGATGACTGTTGCGCTTCAAGATGTCGGGGGGAAAGGTAAAAAGGGTAATGGTTTCCGCTGGACATGCATTTACACTCATTAAAACACAAAATCACAAAAACAATATAAAACCAAAAAACACAAAAACAATATAAAATAGTTAGAATAAAAAAACAAAAAAAATTTTTTATGAACTATTATTGTTCTTATAAAGATAAAAATTTGATTAAAAGATTTTGTTTAAAATTAAACAAGATATATCTTTCAGGGTTAGTACTGAGAATAAGTAAATACAAAGAGAAGTAAGGTAGTCAGTAATGGAGAACTTCTGTGATTCTGAGAAGTTCATATTTGTCTTGGATCATTCTGGCCACCTCATTCCTCAACACCACAGGGAACTAGGTGAGAAGGATGGCCATCTTTACTCCCCTAGTGTCACTTGGTCATCGGTAGCAATTGATGGTGTACCTCTAGAGAAAACATTTGAGTATGAAGATGATATTCTTCGCATAAGAGAAGAGAAGGATTATTCTTCTGAAAAACAAGATGTTATTATGGTGAATAACAGGCCTCCTCAACCACTCACTATCCATCAAGAAGTAGAAGATAAGCGTTGGGTAAAACGTCTAGAGAAGCTTTATCCAATGAATTTTCAAGAAGCAAAGAAGAAGAAGAAATCTATAGAGAGGTATCCGGTAAAACCGAAAGGTAAGAAACAGGTAAGAGATGAGAAGATTCATAGTTCTGCGGATAAGTTTCAGGAAATGACAGATGAGAAACTCGGTGGAGAATGTGTTCTGGATTATACTATTTATATCCAGAAGAAAGATGATTTTAAAATCATTAAAGAATTGGAGATGATGACTCCTGGTGACCCATGGTGGCCTCATAGATACATCACATACAAAGTTCCAGTCAGAACTAAGTACTGTCCGCCTCTTCATTTCCTAGAACCATTTGTTGATTGGGAGAAGATCTGGACACATGTAGATGAACTCAAAACAGGCAAGAAACGCGATTATCACTATTATCCCGACGGCGAAGATATTGGTGGACCAAGGGAACCATGTATCTACTTTTACGAAAATGATAGTGATGATATGAATTATGACTTTGATTGGCATAAAGATTATATGAACGTAACAATGTATTTCGGAGATTATTATTATTTTTCATTTAAAATTTAGAATATATATTTTCATTAATAAGAATGATTGTAGATAAATTAAAAAACAACCTGATAAAATTATCACATAGTATAATCATATCAGGGCTATCGTGTTTATATTTATATTTACCTAATATGATAACAAAAAATCTAATATTTTTTATCTCCGAACTATATTTCATAAATGATACAAAAAATTTATTAAAATGCGATGTTATTGATTATCCTATCGTTTATCATCATGTTGCGGCTATGTTGTTATTATATGCTTTTTATATAGATTATTATGGAATGGCGCTCATTTATGTTTATAACGCGGCCGAACTATCTAATATATCTATGTATATAACCTATCATTTAATCAAAACAAATAGCAGTAAAAATCTTATCTTATGTTCAAATATTATACAGACTTTCATGTATGGTTATTTTAGAATCTATATTACAACAGATTATATTATAAAAAATAATCATTTGCTCTATACTCCCCTATCTATGCTTGTGGGTATCTATATAATAGGTTGGGTTTGGTTTTGTGAATTATGTAAGCAACTTTATACAGAAAGATTAACTATTAAATACTTGGTGATTGATGTTCGCGATAAACTGCTACAAAATTTATAAATTCTTCATTTTCTACAGTATACACTTTGTAAACACCTTTTTCAATAAATATTAAATAACCTTCATCTCTTAACTTTTGAAAATTTGCTCTTATACTTGCTTCACAAGTAGTATTATCTTTATAAATATTCTCAAAATGTGTTAATGAATATCTATAAAACTCTTGTAAAGTAAATGTTCCTAAATCTAATCCATGTTTAACGATTTCTTTTTTAATTTCACTTTTCCAAGTCATTTTTGTTTTTAATGAATACAAAAAAAGTTTAGATATCAAATTTAATTATTGCGATTTTTAAACAATAGAATATTCACACCTTTGAACAATTAACAAATATAATATTATTCAGAAATTCATTATAAGTTACTCTCTTTATCGGTTGAAATTTATTACCTATTGAAAATCTTTTATAATTACAACACTCTGCTATTTGTTTTTTATCATACATTAACTTTCCTAATATTTCTATTTCTATAACACCATTTATAGATTGAGAATTGTCCCACCATTTTCTCCCATAATACCTTGAATCTTTACAATGATATATTTCAACATATTCTTCACTTGTTATCAATAGAATATTCTTACATTTTTTATATTTTCCATATCCAGATGGTTTTGACCAATAAGCCGGTTTACTATTTTTTATTTCATTCTTTTCTTTTTCATAATTATCACCATTACCTTTTGACACAGAAAATTGCCATAATTGAACATTTGATAATAATTTCAGATTATTCATAGTAACATTATGGATAAACAAGTCAATATCACTTGTAATTACCATATTAACATACTTATTTATGTTAATATTTAAATCAAAAAAAAATCAAATTTACAAAAAATAACAATAATGATAAAGGGGAATTGGTTGTTTAACATTGGTTGTTTAATAAATAGTATCGTACAGTTCGTAAATCTTTGACACATCACCTGTCCCCAATAGTGTAATTTGATTATATTCAGGATTTTCCTTGTTTAGAACTCTGTTAAGTAGAGCATCAATGCGATTGTAAATCTCTTCATTCATCTCTTCTGTCCATAAACCCTTCTTGTAAATGAAATACATGAGCCTAAGATGTTCTTCTTTACTTTGCTTGATTTTAAGTCTCGTAACATTTGATACAATCTGAGAATATTTATGTAGTAGTAATTTTGTTTCAACAATAGCAGTTTCTCTTTGAGAAAGAGTTGGGGTATTCGCATCATCCCATACATCACATTCATCAAGTGCCGTCTTTCCGGGTCTTAGAGGATATTTATGTGTCCGAACCATGCGAATAAGCGTACCTAGAATTTCATAGTGACCATAACGTTGAAGATACCCCGGAGTGAATCCAAGACCACCATCCTTTGGTTTCTTCGTGAATAAATCTTCAAAATGTTCTAAAATATGAACAATTGCCTTTGTTAGATCATTGTCTGAACGAGCATGAATCAATTCTCCATCCTTTAGCTTCACACCTTCTTGAATACGCATGAAGAAATCTTGGCACTGCTCCCTAGACCAATCCCGCGTCTCAGTATAAGACATTTTCATATTCTTAATCCTACGCTGTTCATTGTCTGGTAATCCACTAAAACTTATATCCTTGTATTTAATCTCATCGTTGAGAAATCTACGAATTGTCTCAATACGATTTTGACCATCCATAATCCATTGAAGACCAGTCCTTGTATCAATATTAATAACGGGACCGAAAATAGGCATATTCTTACTAAGGGATTCTAAATATCGATCTTGTTGTTTCTTTGTCCATACATATTCACGCTGATAATCTGGAACTCCAAGTTCAGGATCTGGACCAGACATTAAAGTGGGAATCTGGCCAAGACTCATCTTAGTTGCTTCGGAACTGGGGTGAGGGGCATCAATAAAGAAAGACATTTTTACTCTTATTTACTTATAATTAAGTATGTAATGTTTAAATCAAATTTTTTTAACAAAATCACATTAACTGATATTAATATCTTTATTCATTAAATCAATCATAAGTTTTCATATTATGATAAATTTGATATATGTTATTTTCTGAATAAAATAAAGGATATTGTAATGAATAGATACTTTGAATCGGGAAATCTCATTGTTAGGACCGATAGCTTTGATAAATTGAAAGAGTTATCTGAACCATTGATAAAAAAAGAATCACCTAAAGTATCAACTTGGAAACATAAAATCTTAGGTTATGATAATAATATACAAAATTTAAAAATAAATAACTTTCCTAAATTAGGATAATAATTCACTCTTGTAATTATAAGTATTTTTTAAAAGACTATTCATATGAAATATTTCACCTTGCTGATCAATGATTAATTTCCTACAAAAATCCATTAAATACGGATGATTTGTATGTAATAATAATCTACGACTCATATCTACAGCCACTTGATGATGAGGTATCATATGCTCTAAATAAGATTTATCTGTGACATTCATTCCTACCATATGTTGCATATGGTCATTTGGTTTAAAAAATAATGGATTACAATTACCATCTTTTGCTCTTGACATTACGGGAGCATGAAGATCCATTTTAGTTTTAAAATCTTCAACATTATTCGGTAAATTATCAAAGATAGTAGAGCTTAACCTTCTTTTCATTTGTTCCATTTCCCAGATTTCATATCCTTGTTTTCTTATAATATCTCTACATAAATGAAGCATCTGAGGATTTTTTGTATTCGGAATTAACATATTACTCATATCTATCGCTACCTGATGATGTGGGATCATATGAACTAAATAATCTATATCAGATAACATATCTGTACAAGGATTACTCCCCATAGGAGAAGAATTACTATGATCCATTTTACTATGATCCATTTTACTATGATCCATTTTACTATGATCCATCTCGCTATGATTTATTTTCTGAACTTTTAAAAAAGGAATATTCGTTGCCCAATGATTCATTATAATAATACATTAGATTTTAAATTATATTTAGCTGTTAGAGTATTCTTAACTAATTCATCTTCTTCTCTCATCGCATCTATATATCCTTTTCTTAATGAATCATTAAAATTTAATCCGCGTTTTAAATAAACTATCATATGACTCGGATCAGGATGTTCTATTAAATATAGTTTATCATATTCTTGTAAATTTATAAACCAACGTTTCCCTTCATAATTTTCCATATAATTTATTTTTAGATATTATATTCTTAAATAAAAATAGTAATTTCTTAATTATTCATATTCACTTAATTTCATTATCATATCTTAATATATTGTCTTCTTATCATTCTTCCTCTATCACCAATATCTCCATAAATTTTTAATAAAATACATAAATATATTTATTTATTTTTTACAATATTCTACTCATTTCAATCATTATTCTTTTTGATAATTCTGAATACAACGAATCATCGTATCTTAACCAGTCTTTTTTTTCATCTATCTCAAAATCCCAAGAATTTTCATGTAATATACGTATTAATTCATGTATTAATTCTACAATCTGATAAGAGATACCAGTTTTTTTATAGAAATTTAATCTATGATCTTTTTTTACTATATAATTTAGACCATCATGAACATATGAAAATTTACCTGTATGGGTATCTCTTGTATAATAATATTCCCCGACTACATTTTCATATATATCTTTATGATATTCTAATGTATCTTCATATTCACTTTTATTTTTTATTTTGATAATCTTATTACATATTTCGGGGATCGGTAAGAATACTTTTAAATATAATCGTATAGATTCATCTCGTTTTAATGAATATTCCATTTTAGATTGTAAATATATAACTATATATATTATCAAATTTTATCTTTATCTATCTAAGATATATAAACCAAAAATAATAATACCTATTCCTAAACATGTATTTTTATTAACTCTTTCACCAAAAATAAAATGACCCAGAATCAGCATAAATATTAAACTAAGAGCCCTTTGAAAACTTTTATAGCGAATTACTTCTCCTTCACTCTTTACTATATGATTACCTAATAAGATACTTATAAGGATTAATAAAGTATATAATATTAATTTTGGCATTACATCCGATTTAGTGATTTTTAATAAACCAGCAATACTTTTTTTTTCATATAAAAAATATATAATTAATACGGTTGTTAAAATACCCAATGAAACTAAAATAACTTCTTCTGTAATACTTAGTTTTTTTAATATATCATTTTTTAAGAAAATTATTGGTGAGCCAACTATTATTGAAATCAGTAATAAAACATAAAAATTATAATTCATATTAAAATTTGATATATTTTATTTTATCATAATTAAAATACATGTATCGCGATACACTTATCTTACTTATTTTAAAAGAGATATTTCATGATCCTTATTTGGCGAATATGATCTATAATTTTGTAATAAAATATGAAATTTATACTAATTCAGTATTGTATAAGATAAAATGTAATGAATTAAGAGAAGATATCCATATGTTATATCCCGGATTCATTAAAACCGCACTCTTTGAAAATATTAGATTTGATTTAGATAATAATATTGATCCTGGTTATTCATTTTATAGTATAAAACCATTGACAGATTGCGGATATCTTTTAGATTATAACATAACTCCACCCATACAATTTCCTATCTGTGAATATAGTGATTATAAACAAAATTACAATACGGTAACATTGATTAATGATATAAGATGTAATCGTTCAAATGTTAAAGAAGATAAAATTAAAATAATACTTCACAGAAGGGATATCTATTTTAAATTAGACGCCGAAAATAAGCGCGGTTTTTCTATATGGTATGATTTTGAAAATAAGATATTTACAAATGTTTAAAATTTGATTACTAATTATTTATAGTAACTAAAATAATTCACAATGTCTGATACTATGTGGAATAATTCTGTGAATCAAATGATTTCAGCTATCAATAGTGATAATAATATGAGAGATTTCTTTATAAAATTTACACCAGATAAAGATAAAGGATATGCATGGTATCAAAGCCCAGAATATAGATATTATACTAGTATTCTAGAACAAAAAACAGATTCTTCTGGTCATAGCGGTGCCTCATTCACATGCTGTCTTAGAGAAGCGGTTAATCATATCCGCAAAGAAATTGTAATAGTCGCAGAAACATCTACTTCGGAAGAAGATATTATTACTCTTGAACCGATTTCATAAATATTTCCATTTGTCTTATCCATTTTCTTCCTAATCTTGTTATTCTTTTGTATTTCAATCTTTTTTTACGAATAGTTTTTCTTTTGCGAGCAGTTTTCTTATTCTTCTTATATTTTCTTTTCGTATTACGTTTTTTTATTTTATGATTCTTTTTTCGTTTACTCATTTTACTCATTAATATAATAGTAAAAAATAATATTAATTAATCATATTTATCACTATCAAGTATAACATACACTTCTCTGCTAACTATTTGTAGGCTATTTTGTAGATCTGGGTGATCTATTTTAATACTTTTACCACTTTTAGAAATATCTAAAATGATTTTCACTATATATTTACCTCTTGATTTAAATAATATCTGATTATCTATATAATATCTAACATTATCTGGGGTTAATCTTAATAATTTCATACATATTTTATATGATAAAAAAAATTATCAAATTTAATAACTTAACAATCCTAAAAATCATTTAACAGCTAACAACCCCATCGTAAACACACATATCCTTTGTATTCATCCATACACCAATATCCCATTGCCCCAAATACTATTTTTAAATGTGGATTCTTATTTTTAAATATTAAGCAATTAAAATAGCATGCCCCTTTTTGATATTTATTATAGTTTTCATCTAAAATATCACTGAATTTGCGACCTAGTTTAGAATTGGGGATGATAATTTCATTTAAAATGCGATCTTTGATATGCTTTTCATGATAGGATGAAATACTTGAAGGGAACTCTTTGTAAAATTTTTTACTTTTATCAATTTTTGACACCTGGTAATCCATACGATTATCAAATGGATCTGAATTCATAGGAGTCGGATCATAAATATTACCCTCACTATCTTCAAGCCACGTATGATAATTACCTTTACTTGTTGTCCATTCTCCTAATTTCTTAATTTTTTGATGTTTAGGACCAGGATAACCTATTCTAAACATACCTTTTGGTTCTCCTTTTACTATCCCAGAAATATTCATTTTATACTGAATAAAATTATACTGATATCGTTAATATTATAATTTAATCAAATTTATAAATTAGTTTGGATATTAATTTTTTTGATGATTAATTTTTTTTTATGAACGATAAATTTGATTTTAAAGATGTAATTATTCATTAGACAAACTATTTTGACTACTCTCAACTGAGTAACCGCTTTATATACTTACGGTTTCACTAACAAGTTCATCAGCAAGTTCATCAGCAAGTTCATCAGCAAGTTCAGCGACAAGGATGGCGTTCCATCAAGGTCAGTGTGACGCAGGCAATCACATCATCGACAAGTTCACTAAAGAACAACCCTTCACAGTTCTCTTGGCGCAGATGCAAAGCGGCAAGACTGGCACATATCTCTTCACTGCCTTGGAGATGGTACGTCTTGGTCTCGTCAAAAATGTCGTTATCATCTGTGGATCATCTGATACCTCTCTCAGAGAACAGACAAAAGGCGACCTTGATATCGCTCTTAAGGATTTTCAAGAAGAGACGATGGTGGCTCGTGATATGGAGGGTGCTCTTCTTCTTCATCGCGCCAACATCGGTGTTCATTTCTCTCAAGACCTCGGGAAACTCGATGAGATATCCGAGGATACACTCGTAATTCACGACGAGTCACATATGGCGCAGAGCAAGAACAACATCCCATTTAAGAGATTCTATCAAAAGAATCATTTGGACAAGGCGCTGATGGGAGATTTCACCGAGCTCAAGAAGAAGAACTGCTATATCCTAGGTGTTTCGGCTACTCCTTTCTCAGAGATTGTCGCTAACAAGAAGGTTCAGACCGAAGATTGGACATCAGAAGAGAGCGCATTCCTTGATGCTTTGGATCTTAATCCTAAAAACTTCTACTTTATGCGACCTGGAGAAGGATACATTGGGGTCTGTGAACTCTTAAATGCTGGATGTATCAAGTTTGAAGCCGAGAATATTAAAACATCGGATTGTTCTCATGTAGCATCAGTTTTGAGGAAGGGTTCACCAAGATATCATCAAAAATACGTTGTTGTTCGAACTCTATGTGCGGAGAAAGACAGCGATATGATGAGAACAATCGCTTCATCTACGGGGTGCGAATATGTATCGGTGTTTGGTGGTGAGGGTTCTCTACAGTTTATGAATGTTCAACCTCTCAAGACCACGCTTGTTCACATTTGCGGTAAGTTTCGTATGGGTCAGGTCGTCCCAAAGATATACATTGCTATGGTATATGAGCAGTCCGCGAACCCAAATGCCGACACTATTCTCCAGGGTCTCCTTGGCAGGATGTGTGGATATCGCGGGAATGGTGCTCATACGGATGTGGATATTTATATCTCCGCAAATGTCGAAGAACTAGTTAGTAAGTATTCAAATGCATGGCAAGAGGGTCAAATGGATGAACTCTCAACTATCACTAAAGCTATGAATCTTGGTGGAGTGAAGCGCAAGAATGGTGGAGTCATCAAAGAAGATGGATTTGGGAATCAATGGATCATGACTGTCCCGGTGAAGTTTGAATTTAAAGATCTTGAAAGAGGCTTTGGAAGTAAAAACAAATTTAGCGAAATTTCTCCAATTGATATTATCAACTTGTTTGAAGGTAAACCAGAGCTACTTATTGGAAATCCAGACAGCGAAGAAATTCTAAGACTCTTGGATTCTTGTGCGAAGATTAAACCTAAAAAACCACCGGCGGCTTCTTACCTTCATCACAACACTACAGGGAAATCACGAAACTGGGAAGAAGATTTTATGAATCTGGATCACGCTATTGATTCTACCAAGAGATTGAATATTTCTCACTACACAAGCAGAGACATCAAGAATCTAAATCAAC
>Ga0233432_10000272_pt1 | contig 49047 bp, 39 predicted proteins | sample SI_122_August201_6_FD_179870 | JGI IMG/M metagenome (GOLD analysis project Ga0233432, IMG submission 179870) | Seawater microbial communities from Saanich Inlet, British Columbia, Canada - SI_122_August2016_10_MG | ecosystem: Environmental > Aquatic > Marine > Inlet | place: Canada: British... | reverse complement strand
GCGAATTTGATGGTAAAACCTAAGCGCGCGTGCGTGCTAAAGACTTTGCTTTTTTTTTGACCCTGTAATAGCGTTATTGCAAATTGAGGGGAGATAGGCGGTTTGGCGCACGCAGAAAATACAGCAGAAAATAAAACAGAAAACCAATCTGAAACAAAGATAGATAAACGCGGGGATCTACACGAGATTCCTACCGTTAATTGGCTAGATCTAGAAAGCAATCGCAACAAGTTCATGCAAGACCTGCGCTACGCGCTTTCGGAGTGCGGGTTTCTGGTCCTGACCAATGCTCCGGGACTAGATGAGGACTTTCAGCAACGCGCCTTTAAAGAAGTGCGTGGTTTTTTTAACGCACCTATGGACATTAAAAAGACAGCGCATATCTCCAATACCCCGTATTTTCGCGGCTATTCCCTGCCCACACCAGCAGATCGCGGTCAGGGTCAGGTGATTGAAAACTTTCAATACGGCTTTGAGCAGCAACCTGTGTGCGCCCATGACGATACCACTCAACCCATTCATAAACGGTTGTTTCGTGGGCCCAACACTTGGCCTAAGTCAGATTCAATGCCGGGCTTTCAACCGCTGATAGAAGATCTGAATCTTACCTATCACCGTTTGACTCACCAATTGGGAGAGCTGATTGTTGAGTCGCTGGGTGAAGATCCTGCGCAGTTTAGCGAGTATTTTGACTTTGATGACCCAGACCTTGCGGCCAGCCTAAACCATAACTTCAGCATGGATGTGTTTACACAAGAAGCACAAGAACAAGTGCGCACCTCATACGAGCAGTTCGACAGCAAAACTGTTGGCGCGCATATAGATGGCCCGCCGTTTGTCGCGCTATTGATCAATGACCGCCCCGGTTTACAGGTGGTAGCGGGTGAGGGCCGTTGGATGGATGCGCCTGTCACTTGCCGTACGGCACCTGGAGACTATTCCGTGCCGGTCATTCCCGGATCTGTGATTGTTAACACTGGCGGTACGCTGATGCATTTAAGCGAAGGGCGCTACTCCGCCACGCTGCACCGGGTCAACACCACTCTCATTCCCAAAGGGGAGACGCGGGTGTCTATGCCTTACTTCTTGCTGCCAAAGATGGAAGGCGACCTAATACCCTTCGGCAAATCTACGGTTTCTGTTGAGGGAGCGGCGGGTTACAAGGCTGGACGTGATCGTGGCGCTAATGCCTGTGTGAATAGAATGGGCACCTTCCCACAGGTGACGCGTCGCTGGTGGGTGGAGGAGTTTAAAGAGTTGAGCGAACAGCAGCGCGAGGAGGTAGAAGCTGAAACAGCTGCGGCTTATAGCTTGGCGGCGCAGCGCGGCAAGCGTTATAAAGAAAGCGCCAGTAAATAGTTTTTAAGAAGCCTGTAAGAAGTTTTTAGGTAGCTGTTAAGTAGCTTTCGCCAAACACCAAATTCGGGGAGATCTAAGTATGAGCACAAGCGAAAACACAGCTTTTTGGATAGTCACAGGTGCGGCGTCGGGTATCGGCGCGGCGGTTGTCAGAGCTGCAAGACACACTGGCGTCAATGTACTTGCCCTAGATGTAGATGAAGCAAAAGGTTTAGCCCTAGCCAGTGAGACCGGCGCGCTGTTCAGGCGCTGTGACATCAGTGATATGGCGCAGTGGCAGCAGTTGGTTGAGTTTCTCAACGCTGCTAAGACAGAGTTCGGAGCCCCAACACATATCCATTTGAATGCAGGCATTCAGATTGCGCCCCCAGACGCGCCGCTGTCTGAATATCAATTAGAAGCGGTAACCCTTGAGCGCTACAGACGCATGATGAGCGTTAATGTGGACGGCGTGGTGTTTGGTTTGCAGTCACTTCTACCGCTCTTGTCTCCAGGCGCGGCCATTGTTGTGACCGCATCCCTTGCCGGTGTAACCCCTTATTCTGTAGACCCGCTATACGCCATGAGTAAGCACGCGGTAGTAGGCTTGGTGCGCAGCCTAGCGCCAGAGCTAGCAACTCGCGGTATCAACATTCACGCCCTATGCCCTGGCGCAGTGGATACTCCAATTATCCCCCATGCGCAAAAAACCGAGGATGCTCGCTTCATGTCCCCCGAGGCGTTAGCCACGGATGTGATGGAGCTTATGACGGAAATGCAGAGCGGTAAAAGTTGGATCAGATTGAGCGAGACTAAACCGCGCTACGTGATCCGTGCGCCCGGAGACAAAACAGCTTAAGGAGAATTCACATGTCTGTATTAAAAATAGCAGCAGTTTTTTCAGATAAAGCAGTAGCAGCAGAAGTGGCCGGTTTAAGCCAAAGCCTTATGTTTGAGGCAGCGGTTGATGACACCCAGCACTTACCCTTTGCGGCGCTTGTGCTCGGCGCTTCTCCAAACCTTATGGATTTTCAGGCCCGCGCAGATGTGGGTTTATACCTAGTCAGCGAGCGCACCCTAAAAAATCAGCCTCTGAGCACCCTCAATCCAGACCAGTTGCCGGTTAGTGTGGGTGTCTTTCCAATGGTAGCCAGTCCTCAAATTGGCCCCAAGGCTGCGGACAAGCATTGGCATGAGCAGCATGGGGTGCTCGCACTACAGGTGCATACCGCCATGACCCATTATTACCAGCTAACAGTTATGCATAGATTTTTTGGCGCGCACTGGAACGGCTTGGCCCTTTGCTGCTTCGAAAGCGAATACGACTTACGCAATAAATTTTATAATTCAGCAGAAGGCAAACAGCGGGTTGCAGAAGACGTGCTCAAATTTGCGGATACACAAAATTCTCCGCGCCGTGTTGTCACCCGCCTGACGAGCAATTCTGTAATTTAGCGGTCTGCTTTGTGGATAGGCAGCAGGGTTGGCGCGAGGCTGTTTTTTAGATACCTTCCCTACTTGGAAAAAAACAGCAATTTGTAAGTAGGGGACTTCATGAACGCCAAGAGCTTTAACTTTGATCCAGAGGCATTGGGCCGTAAATACCAAGAAGAGAGAGACAAGCGAGTTAGGGTAGATGGCAACGACCAATACCAAGAGGTGACGGGTGAGTTTGCCTACTTTGTTGAAGACCCCTATATCAATAGTGAGCTTAAGCGCGAGGCCATTGAGGAAGAGGTAGAAGTGGTCATTATTGGTGGTGGTTTTGGCGGCATGCTTGCCGCAGCCAGACTGCGCGAAGCCGGCATTGATGACTTTAGAATCATCGAAAAAGGCGGCGACTTTGGCGGTACTTGGTATTGGAACCGCTATCCAGGTGCGTCCTGCGACATTGAGTCTTACGTGTATTTCCCGCTGTTAGAAAACACCGGATTTGTGCCAAAGCAAAAATATACCAACGCACCGGAAACCCTAGAGTACTGCCACGTGATTGCCAAGAAATACGCGCTGCACGATGGCGCGCTTCTGCAAACATTGGTCACCTCCACAGACTGGGATGAGTCTCAGGGCCGCTGGATTGTATCCACCGACCGACAAGACACCCTCAAAGCGCGCTTTGTCGTGCACTCCAACGGTCCGCTGAACAGACCCAAACTGCCAGCCATAAAAGGCATCAGCGACTTTAAAGGCCACACCTTTCATACCAGTAGATGGGACTACGCTTACACCGGTGGAGACGCCCATGGCGGCCTGACCGGTCTAGCAGACAAGCGGGTTGCAGTGATCGGCACCGGCGCAACCGCCGTGCAATGCGTGCCTCACGTGGGCGCATCCGCCGAGCACCTGTACGTATTCCAGCGCACGCCGTCGTCTATCGACGTGCGCAATAACAAGCCCACCGATCCCAACTGGATGCAGGAACAAGCCCCAGGCTGGCACAACGAAAGACGGCGCAATTTTGAATCCATTATGGTTGGCGCGCCGGTGAAAGAAGACCTTGTGTCAGACGGCTGGACCGAGGCGTTTCGTCTGCTCTTTGGCAACTTGAAAGACAAGGCACCTTCAAAAGCGCGCATGGCACTTTGGGCGTTGACCTCGGTGGCTTCACCGGAGCGCTACAAGCAGGGTTTTAAGCCGTACATGACCAAGAAAGTCACTGACTACATGGACTTGGCGAGAGAAATGGAGTTGGCCGACTACCAAAAAATGGAAGGCGTGCGTGCGCGTGCCGACCAAGTGGTTGAAGACGAGCAAACCGCAGAGGCATTAAAGCCGTATTATCGCCAGTTCTGTAAGCGACCCTGCTTCCACGACGAATACTTGCCCACCTTCAATTTACCCAATGTCTCGCTGGTGAATACAGACGGTAAAGGGGTAGATCAAATTACCGCAGACGGCATCATCTTTAACGGTGAGGAGTACAAGGTAGATTGCATTATTTTTGCCACCGGCTTTGAGGTGGGTACGGACTATGCGCGCAGAGCTGGGTACCAGATTAATGGTGTTGCCGGGCAGTCTATTTCGGAAAAATGGGCGGACGGTCTGTCCACTTTTCATGGCATGCACACCCGAGGATTTCCCAACGCGTTTTTCTTTGGGCCTGCGCAGTCAGGGTTCACAGCAACCTACACCTATTCGCTAGATGAGCAGAGTGTGCACCTTGCGCATATTTTGACCGTGGCTGGGGAAAAGGGTGCCAAGCGCATTGAAGCCAGTGAAGCCGCAGAGAAAGCGTGGGTGCAAACTATTATTGAAAAAGCGCGACTCACCGCAGACTTTCAAGAAAAGTGCACGCCCGGGTATTACAACAATGAAGGTAAAGGCAACGCCAAGCCGCAAAACAATACGTATGGCGGCGGCCCCATTGAGTTTTTCTCGCTGATGAAAAAGTGGCGCAGCAAAGGCAATTTGAAAGGCCTAGAACTGAGTTAGGATCCTAACTAAGTGTGTAAATAGAAGGTCAATCTGCGCAGGCTGTCTGCGCAGATCTTACAATTCATTAAACTTCTCTAAACGCCGCTTTCACAAAGGCATGTGTATGTTGCTGTGATGAAATTCACAAAAATGTTGCTCATTATGTCTTTGCTTGTTACCAACCCCGTAGGCGCTGCACCGAGTGCCGCGAAAGAAATCGCGAAAGAAATGTTACTCACGTCATTCGACACGCAATCGCCGGATTTAGCCTGGCGCGTGGTTAATGATGGGGTGATGGGTGGTCGCTCAAGCAGCGACTTCAACCTTGCTGACGATGCGCTCACGTTCAGTGGCGTGACCAATACCAATGGCGGTGGCTTTGCCTCCATTCGTAGTGGCTTGATGGACTTTGGTTTGGACGGATTCACTCAATTCGCGCTGCGTGTGCGCACGGACGGTCGCGCGTACACCTTACTGCTGCGGCCCAAAAACCAGCGCATCTCTTACCGTATGGATTTTGTAACTCAACCAGGCCAATGGCAGGAAGTTGTATTGCCTATTGAGCAGTTTCAGGCCAGTTGGCGTGGTCGTAAACTTAACGAGCCGCCCATTGATCCAACGAGCATTGAACAAGTGGGTATTATGATCGCCGATGGCCGTGACGGAGACTTCAACTTCGAGATAGATTGGCTACAAGCACGCAGATAGCCTAGGGCCATTCGCTTCGTCGTTATGCAAATAGTACCTGCGCTGGTTTTCAGTCCGTCAGCTTGCCGTTCTGCTCAGTTGAGGCGGGAACCAATCGCAGCTGATCACCTCTTCGTGTCCCTCATAAACGCGCATGCCCAGTAAATAAGGTCCGCTGGGTACTGGCAGCCAATTAGCAATCTCCAAAGGCCGCTCTGCACTCAAGGTAAGGGTTAGGCTGCCGTCAGCGTCATAAACAAGTCCCGGTGTGCGGTCGCTAATAGACCAGCGATCTATTTCGTTTTCTACCAAATACATGTCACTGCCGTAAGCCGTTAACGACCAAAAGGCGCTGCATGGTGGCATGTCGTTGGCTGCAAATCTGAGTTGCAGTGGGCGAGTGCCGTCGAGTTTTTCTTGCTCAGAGTCATGCTGCGCCACATAAGATCTGTTTTCTATGGCTTGGTGACCGCCTAGGCCAAATTTGGCCCCCGCAGCGCGGCGCAGTATATCTGCACCAAAACCAGTGGCACTGCGACCAGTACTCCATCCGTTTTTACTTACGTTGTCCGCTTGATTGAGGCCAACAATATGCCGCTCTCCCTCAATTACGCCTGCAATTAACTCGTCCGCTGAAACGCTAGAAGGGTCGTCAACTATGGCCTGTGCTGCAGGCGATAGTTGCGGATGCCAAGGTGCCGGTGGGTCTATGTCTATGTAGGTTTTCAACTCGGAGTAAAAGTCGACACCAGATTTTGCAATAGCCGTTGCGCGACCAGCGCGTTCAGTGCGCTGATTAGGGTGGTTGCTGGGGGCGGTGACTTGGATGCTGCGTTGCAGATTTCGCGCGGTGTCGATGTCCTCTGGAGATTCCACCAGCACCCTAATAATGACCCAAGCGGTGGGTGTGCCAACAGTCACTACATCGCTGTCGTCGTTGGCCGGTGGAGTTGTTGGGTCTAATGTCACCCGCACACGTGTGCCGGTCACGCCGTGGTGTCGACGGCAAACATAGGCAACATTTGTATAGCCGTCTAAGACCATTACGTTCCAGTATCTGTTCGCGTGGTCCATGGGCGGCACGTCAAGGCTTAGGTCGCCATGTTGCAGGTCATACCATGCAGATGAATAAAGGGTGTCGTTGTTTGGGACCACAATGGCACGGTCGGCGGGGGTTGCCAAATCGTTGACATGATTCATGGTGCCGGTGTCTGTCTTTGAGCAGAGCAACAATCGGGTGCGGTGCACAGACACTAATGGGAAACCCCAAACATAGGCTTCGGCGGCAGGTGAAAGTGTGTCTGCATTGGCGGAATTAGTCATGCTTGGTGCGACGCTTTGTTATTGAGTGAATCAGTATATCAGTCGCTGTTGTTCAGTTAACGCCATGGTTGCCTGCGCGCATCAATTAGTTAAATGTCGGCGCGCGTTGGTTGCGGTTAGCTATTGAGCGGCTTTAGGGAGGGGTAGCAGGGCTTGAGTAGAGCGGCTTAGGCGGTGTGGTTGAACCTATCCCTTGTTAGAATTGCTTAGACCAGCGACAAAAACTTTCACCAAATCTTTTGCGCGTTTTTTGAACGTCGCAATGTCTAATGCGCCATGTTTAAGTCCGGCAGTGGACAGGTTGAGTATTTCTGCCGCCGCCGCCGGGCTCACACCGGAATCTTTCAGGTTAATTTCGCCGGTCTTCGCTGCCGCTTTAAGGGCACCTACCAACATAGTTTGGAAGCGACGGTTAGAGTCCGCAACAATATCGCCGCACAAACGGCTGTATTCATCAAAAAGCTCGCTGCCATGCGCTGACTCTATGACCGCCTCTTGAAAGGGGCCGTGTCTAGCCAGTAGTGCATTTTTAATGCGGGCTGAAAAATCCTGAGCGCGGGCGGCAGTGCTCAAACAAACCTTGGCGGCTGCCAATGCCTCTTCATGTATCTGCATGGCCACTTCGCGGAAAATATCGTCTTTGTCAGTAAAATATGAGTAAAGGGATGCTCTGGAAATGCCTAGGTGCTTGGCAATGTCATCCATGGAGGTTTTTCTAAAGCCATAGGTTCTGAACTGATGGTTGCTGGCGACTAGTATGGCATCGCGCTTTTTATCTTTAGCAGCGCTGTCTTTACTCGAATAGTCTTTACTCGAACTGTCTTTATTTAGGCTCTGTATATTCGAGCTGTTTCTAGTTGTGTGTGCTTTAGTCATGGCGTCATTTTGGCAAACGCTATGGCGTTCGTCGAGCGCTGGTTTGGTGAATTGGATAATTGACAAAATATGCATAATTTGTCATTTTGTTATAAGCCACCTAAAGCGCGAGACCAGCAGCAACTGCTTAACAGTAACCACCCAACAGTTACTGCCCAATACAGTAACTACGCAAGGAACAATCATGCCTAACTCTAGACCGCTCGAAAATCGTACCGCCATCGTCACGGGTGCATCTAGTGGCATCGGTCGAGCGATTGCAGAAAAGCTGGGTGAGGCGGGTGCCCATGTATTTTTGGCCGGGCGCAATACCCAAGCTATGCAAGAGAGTAAACAAAATATCGAAAAGTGTGGTGGTGTTGCCAGCATTCAAATTGGCGATATTCGTGACACTGCCCAAGTGCAAGCGCTTGTCGACAGCGCTGTAGCCGCCACAGGTAGGTTAGACATTATGGTGAACAATGCCGGGCTAGAATTTCCGGGTTCTATCATGGAGGGTGACCCAGAATCTTGGCGCACAATGCTCGAGACCAATGTGCTGGGTTTAATTGTTGGTTGTCAGGCGGCAGTAAAGGCCATGCGCAGTTGTAATGCACAAGGCCACATTGTAAATATTTCCTCAGTTTCGGCCCAACGTAATAATTCTGGGGTTTATGGCGCCACTAAGCATGCGGTGAATGTAATTTCGTCTAGCCTGCGTGACGAGCTAGAAGAAGACACCATTCGCGTGACCAATGTAATGCCCGGCGCAACATCAACCAATTTTGCGCGGCACTTCCCGCGTGAGTTTGTGAACAAGATTATCTCGCTGTCGGGCATGGAATTTGAAGCCAAGGAAGGGGAGCATCTACCACCAGAGGTGCTGGACGAACTACAAAAGAACGCCAAGCAGTTGCTGGGTAATGCCTATGATGTGGCCAACGCCGTACTCTATGCGGTGACTCAGCCTATTGAAGTGAATGTTGCGGAGATTGTAGTGCGGCCACCGCGTGCAATGACACTGGCGCATTAGTACGAAATTTATCCGGGTAAATGAAGGGAGCAAGATGAACGTTAAATCTATTGCAGAATTTGATACTGAGCTAAAACAAATATTCGGCAGCAATACATCCACTGCGCCACTTGTGGATGACACGCGCATGGGGCGGCGCATTTTTGCTGTAGACTTAACCCAGCCGCTCAATCCTGAACAGTCGCGTTTGATGGTAGATCTGTTAGATCGCTTCAGCGTCATCTCCTTTCCAGGTCAAGATCAGAGTAGTTTTCGGTTGGCCTACCTTGAGCGGCTCGCCAATCACTTTGGCGCGCCCATTCCGCACCCCAAGAATTATGCGAACTATGTTGAGTACAAGAATAATAATGCGCCGTTGGCCTTGCCGCCCGTCAGCGAGCAAACACACACCAAATGCAATCAGGCGTTTCCTAATGATTTTCAATGTATAGAAGATGCCAACAGCCCTGCGGTATACATTGTGACAAATCTGCTCGGCAGTGGTCCCGACGCTCAGGAGCAGAGCATGGGCAGTTTGCACTGGCATACTGACATCGAGTTCGAGCCGGTGCCGCTATCTACCAGTATGTTTTATGTTCAAGCAGCGCCAACAACACGCAATAGTTTAGAGGGCACTTGGGTAAGCCCTCAGCCTCGAGCGTCAGGCTACTATCATCTAGATTCGTCGCCGGAACTCATGCAGCGGCGCAATGTTTTGCCGTTGAATGGTGAAACCGCTTATACCGACACTGCCGCAGCCTATGCAGACCTCTCAGCCCAAGACAAGCGAGCTCTTGATGGCCAGATGGTCCGGCGGCGGCTACGGGTTGATGACCCCGGCTGGCTAATTCCGTTGGTGTATACCAACCCTAGAACTGGGGTGAAATCTCTGCACAGCCCGGTTTGGGCGTCCCGTGGCAAAAATATTGCGCCGGTAGAAGTAGACGGTTTGTCGGGTGATGAATCGCGGCGGTTTTTGGATCGGCTTGAAGCCCATGTGCTGCAGTCCAAATATCGTTACGACCATATACACAAGCCCGGCGATGTCACCCTGTGGAGCAACTTTGCCACGCTGCACAATGCACCGGCGTGTAAGAGTGTTATTAACGATCCGGCTGACACGCGGTTGATGTATCGCATCAGTTGCAAAGGCCAGCCCAGCTATACCTTACCCAGACAAGACCCAGAGGCGTGGATTGAGCAAAACATCACGCCGCCCTATACCAGCCCAAGGGAATATTCCGCGTCTCGCTAGTACTTGTGTTTGTGTTTTGGTGCGGCAGAGTTTTAGCAGAGTTTGTTTATAGGCTGGTTTTAGTTTTGGTATAGCAACGGCGTGGCACTTGCCATACAAACAGGACCGGCAATTCTAGGTCTAACGGCTAGTGGCCCGCAGCCGTTTTAGCGCCACCCCGTTGCCCACCGTGCATCCCAGGGTCTTTCCTGCATCTTTCCTGCATCTATATCCTGTGTCTTTCCTAGGTCTTTCCCAGGTCTTCGCGCAGAGACTGCCCAAGTGCCCTCCAAGGCGCTCATTTCACGCATATTTTTTCCTTGTTGCCCAATATTTTTTTGAGTAGGAAAGTGTTTCGCAGCGCCTGTTATTTGTCATTCGATCAGGCTTTGTACCGTGGCTTTGTCGTCGGGTGTAAGTGAGTTAAGGTATTGGCAAATTTGGGGAGTAGGTTGTTATGAGTGATTCAACACAGGCGTTTAGGGTTGGGCAAGTCGCCACAGGTTCGGAGGGGCAGACTGCCCACCCACAGCATCTTGCGCATTCAGAGCGTTTAAAAGAAACCTTTTACAAAATAGGCGACAGCGCCTGGTGTTACGTCGGTAACGGTCTATCTAATCAAACGTTTATTAAAGGGCCAGAGGGCATTATTGCCATCGACACGGGCGAGTGTCAGGAAGAGATGCGTGACGCCATTGCAAAGCTTCGTGAACAAACCGACGCGCCTATAGTCGCCTGTATTTACACACATTTTCATTATGTAGCCGGTACCACGGCCATTGTCGAAGATCGGGGCGACGCCAATTTTCCGATTTACGGACATGACGGCATAGCCGCAAATTTAACCCGCTTCGGCGGTGAGGTAGGCCCGCGAGGCTCAAGAGGCATGGTGCATCAGTTTGCAATGATGCTGCCGCAGTCTGGTCCAGATGCCATTGTGAATATCGGGCTGGGGCGCTTTTACCGCAACCCCTCCCACGCGCCCTATACACCGGGCCACATGCCAGCCACCCACACCTTCAGCGAGCAAAATCAGGTCACCATTGCGGGTCTTGATGTGATTTTTTATCCCGCACCGTCGGATGCCACAGACTCGGTGAACATCTGTTTCCCCCAGTTAGACCTAGCTGTAAACAATATATTTTGGCCCACGCTGTTTAATATTTTTGCCATTCGCGGCGAAGAGTACCGCGACCCTCGAGTACTACTGCAAGGACTAGATGCATTGGCAGAACTCAATGTAGAGCACCAAATCGGTGCCCATGGGCCGCCAATGTCAGGGCGTATTGAGGTCAAGGCGTCCATCCTGCGTTACCGCGATTCCATTCAGTTTATTTGGGACCAAACGGTGCGCGCGGCGAACCAGGGCCTGACCATTGACCAGGCCATTGAACGCATAAAGTTGCCACTCAACCACGAAGACGACTTTAGAACCCAGCAGCTTTACGGCGTGGTTGAGCACCACGTTAGGCAGGTTTACACCGGTCTGTTCGGCTGGTTTGACGAAGACCCCAGCAAGCTGTTTCCAACACCGCAGCCAGAACGTGCAGGCAAAATGATTGCCGCATTCGGCGGCAGAGAGGCAGCACGCGCTTTATTCGACACTGCCTTAAAGGAAGAAGACTATCGTTGGGCTTTGGAAGTGGGCAGCTACTTAGTGTTCGACCAAGACCCAATTGATGCCAGCCAAGACAAATTACGCTTGGCATCGGCCCTGCGCGCAGTGGCCTATTGCTCAAGTGCCGCAAACATCCGCAACTGGTGTTTAACCCAAGCGCTAGAGTTAGATGGCAGCATAGATCTCACTCGTTTCAAGATACACCGCTTCCGCGAGCAAGAAGTGCTTGCTGGGCCAGCAGATCGCTGGGTACCTATTTTGCGAGTTTTGCTCGATCCACTATTAGCTGAGTCAGTACAGGGCAGCATTGGATTTAAATTTGACGATGGCGGCTCTGCGGGACTGATGATCCGGAATCAGGTGGCAGCAGTAGTGGGCTTTGACCAGTGCGATTTAAAACTGTCGGTGACCAAAGCCGCTTGGGCCAAACTGCTGGGCGGCAAAATGGCTTTATCAGAGGTGTTAAGTGGCATCAGTGACCTCTCAATGGAGGATGCCAAGAAGGCAACAGACCTACTGGCGGTTTTTGATTTAGAAACCTTAAAGCGCTAGTTGATGTTAGAGGAAACTTTACTCGCTGAGTTTTGAGTAAAAGAACAAAACTCAGCTGGGAAAATTGAAGGGAATAATGATGGAACTGAATCCAACGGCGGCAGGTTTTTCGGCCAAGAAGCTAGAGCGTATAGAACAGCATTTAAATGAAAACTATCTGGATGCTGGCAAAATTACTGGCTGCCAGGTCATGGTATCGCGGCGCGGTATCCCCGCATATTTTAAATCCTTTGGCGACATGGACCGAGAGCGCAGCAAGCCTGTTCAGGATGACACGATTTATCGCATTTATTCCATGACCAAACCCATTACCTCTATCGCGTTAATGATGCTGTTCGAGGAAGGCAAGTTTCAGCTCAACGATCCCGTGTCTCGATTTATCCCCTCGTGGAAAGGGCAGCAAGTGTGGGTAGCTGGGCGTGGGGACTCTATGCAAACCCGCGCGCCGCAAACAGTTATGACCATGCGTCATGTGCTGTCTCACACATCAGGGTTGTCCTATGGCGGGTTGCTGGCCGGCGACTCCCAGCCAGTAGACGACGTTTATCAAAAGCTTGGGGTAGACCGAGGTGAGGGCGAAACTGTTTTCAGCTTTGCAGAAAAACTCTCCCAAGTACCACTGCGCTATGATCCCGGATCACAGTGGCTGTATTCCCTAGCAACGGACGTATGCGGTTGCCTAGTAGAATTTATTTCCGGCCAAAAATTTGAACACTTCCTCAAAGAGCGCATCTTCGATCCGCTAGATATGCAAGACACCGCTTTTTGGGTGCCAGAAGATAAGCTCGACAGGTTTGCCGCCAACTATGGACGCGCAAGAGACAAGTCGTTAAGGCTGCTGGACGATCCACAAACCAGCAAATACCGCAAAGCACCCACCTTTCCCTCAGGTGGCGGCGGCTTAGTCAGCACCACGCTAGATTACGCAAAGTTTTGCGAAATGCTCAGGCAAAAAGGTAGCTATAACGGCAAAGAGATTATCGGCAGCAGAACCCTGGCATTGATGACCAAAAACCACATCACTGAGGGCCGAGACTTAGGCCAAGCCGCAATAGGCTCGTTTTCAGAAACCGCCTATGACGGCGTAGGCTTTGGGCTGGGGTTTGCCAGCACATTAGATGAAGTGTCATCAGGCACCATTGGCGCCGGGGATTATTACTGGGGCGGCGCAGCCTCCACCATATTTTGGGTGGACCCAGTAGAAGACCTCTACGTTGTATTTATGACCCAGTTAATGCCTTCAGCGACCTTCAATTTTCGCGGCCAGTTGAAGAACATTATTTACGGCGCAATCAACGACTAGAGAGAGTAGTGCGGGAGGAAAGTTGTTTTGCAGCGCTCAAGCTACTTGCGCCTTAAGGGCATGTATACTCAGGCTGCCCTTACTCCAAAGCCTCCAAAAACGTCAGCACATCTCTAGCCGTGCGCACTGGATCTTCCTCCATCGGTATATGCCCCAAATCCTCATAAATCACCGTGGTGGTGTTGGGCAATCTTTGCTCAAACAGCGGTACTACTGATATCGGTATCACTGCATCTTGTGCACCCCACATAACCAAGGTGGGTTGGGCGAGGGCGCTTAGATCGGGTGTTTGGGATGCCGCGTCACCGTATGAGCGGCTGCGGCTGAGTATTGCGCCACGGGTGCCTTCGCGCATCATCAGCTCGTAGTAACGGTCGATGAGTTTTTCGTCCACTACCGGCGAATCGTTGTACGCTGCGCGCAGCCCTTGGCCGATGAGTAGCTTGGGGTCGAAATAGCGGGCCATAGCGCGGAACCAGTCTTGGCGCAGTAGGCTAAAGCCGGCTACTGAGGGTTTCTTGTCGTTTTCTTTAGTGTCTTTTTCACTGCCTTCGCTTTCTTCCTCACTGGGCCGCTGCCAGTTGCCCGGAGGCACCGAGTCCACCAGCACCATGGCTAATACGCGCTCTGGGTAAGCCAAGGTATATCGCCAAGTTGCGCCGCCGCCCATTGAATTGCCGCCCAGTACAAATTGCTCTAACCCTAGGTTGTTGGTCACGGCGTGGATGGTTTGGGTGAAGGCCTCGCCGCCATACTCTGCGCTTGGCACGGTTCCGGTGAGTCCGTGGGCGGGCAGGTCTAGGGTGATCACTCTGTATTGTTGGCCGAGGATAGCCACCCATGGTTCCCAAGTGTGCAGAGACGCCATAGCGCCATGTATCAGCACAACGGGTAAGCCGTCTTTATCGCCTTGGTCGCGATAATGTACGCGGCTGCCATTATCCATGGTCAGAAATTGAGAGTGTGCATTGGTGTATTTGGCGTCCACTACCGCTGCGGGTAGGTCGCCCTTGAATAGAAAAACACCAGCTAATGCGATGAGTACGGCAAGCATGCCCAGCGACCACTTGATAATTTTCAACTTAGCCCTCCCTTTGCGTTGTGCAGAGATTAGCCTAGCACGAAGTGCCGGCGTAGTTGCTCGCTGCCATTGCTCGATAGCAGTGTTTGGGCAAGTGCTTGTTAGCCGTTTTTGGGGCAGGTGCTATCTAAGTTTTGCAGATTGCCCCAAGGTGTAAAACGTGGTTTATTCAACGCTCACGATTTACCGTGCCGGCTTGGGCCAAGCGGATAAACGTCTATTAAAATAATTTTGGGGAGAGTGCTTTGAGTGACTATCAATTATTGATTAACGGCCAAATGGTCGACGGTGCAACAACAATGGCTGTGGTGAATCCTGCCACTGAAGAGACCTTGGCTGACTGCCCACGTGCAGACGAAGGCCAGCTGAATGAGGCGGTTGCCGCTGCTAAAGCTGCGTTCGAGAGTTGGAGTAAAACCACCATCGATGAGCGTAAAGCGGTTATCTCGCAAATTGCCGATGTTATTGAAGCCAATGGTGCTGAGCTGGCTCAGCTGTTAACTCAGGAACAAGGCAAGCCGCTGGCTGATGCGACCGGTGAAGTTTATGGTACTGCTGCTTTCTTCCGTTATTTCACCGCGCTAGATTTGCCCATTGAAGTGCTTGAAGACAGTGAAAACCGTAAGGTTGAAGCGCACCGTAAGCCACTGGGTGTTATTGGCGCTATTGTGCCGTGGAACTTCCCCATGATTTTGATGGCGTTCAAAGTGCCACCTGCACTGATTGCGGGTAATACTGTTGTACTGAAGCCGTCGCCAACCACGCCTTTAACCTCCCTGCGTTTGGGTCAACTGATTAAAGACATTGTGCCTGCGGGCGTTTTGAATATTGTCACTGATGCCAACGATCTGGGCGCACCATTAACGGCTCATCCAGACGTGAACAAAATTTCCTTCACGGGTTCTACCGCAACAGGCGCCAAGGTTATGGCCGGTGCTGCGGGCTTAATTAAGCGCATTACCCTTGAGCTAGGCGGCAACGATGCAGGTATCGTTTTAGACGACGTAGAGCCTAAGAAAGTGGCGCAGCAGTTGTTTGATAGCGCGTTCCAAAATAGCGGTCAGGTTTGTATTGCTATGAAGCGTCTGTATGTTCACGACTCAATTTATGACGAAGTGGTTGATGAATTGGCAAGCATTGCTAACGACACCATTATTGGTGACGGCCTAGAGCAGGGCACCAAACTTGGACCGCTGCAAAACAAAATGCAGTATGAAAAAGTTAAAGAACTTATTGAGTCAGCGCGCCAGGATGGCAATATTGTTGCCGGTGGTGAAGTGCCTGATCAGTCTGGTTACTTTATTCGTCCCACAATTGTGCGCGATGTTACTGAAGGCAGTCGTATTGTTGACGAAGAGCAGTTTGGTCCAGTGCTTCCGGTTATTCGTTTCAGCGATGAAAGCGATGCTATCGCCCGCGCCAATAACTCAGACTACGGTTTGGGTGGTTCGGTTTGGTCTAGTGACCTTGATCGTGCGTATGACGTAGCTAACCAAATGAATACCGGTACCGTATGGATCAACAAGCATGCTGAACTAGATCCGGGTATACCTTTTGGTGGTTCCAAGCAGTCTGGCTTAGGTAATGAGTTGGGTATGGAAGGTCTGAAAGAGTTTACTCAGCTGAAGATGATCAATATGGCCCGATAGCGCCTATTGCTTCAATAGCAAACACCCATGGGGTGAAGATAAGGGGCCACATACTTTGTATGTGGCCTTTTTTTTGCGCAGATTTTGTCACGGCCATTCACCAAGTATGCGTCTCTCACATTACTCATACGAGTTTTGGCGCAGGTGCAGAGGCGGCTATTTGCAGATTGTAACGTCTGCTTTTGTGCTACAGATTGGCATCTCCAAAAGCGCGGAGTTCTTTCAGCAGTGGCTTCATTTCGTTGCCTAGTTTTGTCGGCACATATTCAAATCGCTGGGGCCTGCTTTGGTAGGCAACTTTTTCTAATGCGCCAAAAGTCACCAGTCGCTTGAGCCGTTCGGATAGCAAATTGGTGGGAATGCGCTCTGGTCGGTCGGAAAAGTCGGCAAAGGTTCGGCAGTCAAAAAACAGCGCGTCGCGCATAATGAGTAATGTCCACTTGTCGCCGATCAGGTCCAAGGCGCTTGCAATACCGCAGTCCGAGCGCTTGATGCGCGGCGCAGCTTGAGCTGTTTTTGAGACTTGTTTTGAACCTTTTTGTGGAGTTGGGCTTGAAGGTTGTGTCGAGGCTTTCTTCGATGCCTCTCTAGATGCCTTTCTAGATGCCTTCTCAGATTCCCTTTTAGAGGTGCTGTCCGTGTACTTTTCCATAACGTACCCAGTCACTTTGCAGAGGGTCGCCACGCGCCAAGTTTCAGCGCGCCGGCAATGATAATTGCATAACTAATCATGCCCAGTGCCGCGCCGTAATAGATGCCCACTAGACCAATATGAAAGATAAACCCTAATGAGAACGAAACACAACCCGCCACCGCAACCCGCAAAATGGTTGCTAACACTGGCCATAGCATTGCGTTGGCGCCTTGTGAGGCGAAGTACAAAGACAAGCCTAAACCTTGGAAGAAAAAGCAGGGTCCGGCAATTTGAATAAAGTCTTTGGCTGAAGCATGCACCAGTGAGTCTTGGGTAAACAGCGCTATCCAACCGTCGGGAAAAATGGCCAGCACTATGCCAAGCGCGCCTGCAATGATCCCAGCGCTCAGGCCACCAATCCAACCCACCCGCTCTGCGCGGTCGATGTCGCCTGCACCTATACCCATGCCAACCAATGAGGTCATTGATGAACCCAATCCAAACACTAAAGGAATAATTAAAAACTCGATGCGTGAGCCAATGCCATAGCCCGCCAGAGCGGCTTCGCCAAAACGACCAACGAATGCGGTGAGCATAAGTACCGTGGCAATGGTCAAAATGGGTGACAGTGATGCTGGCAGTGCAACCTGTAAAATATCGTCGAAATGAGTTTTGGCGAAGGACAGCGCTGATAGACGCAATTTGACAATGCTGTCGCTGGTGGCCAGGTGCCGCAACATCACCAGGCTGACCAACAACCCAGATGCTATTGCAGATACAGCCGCGCCAACGATGCCCAGTTGAGGAAAGCCGTAGACCCCCAGAATCAGGCACCCGGAGAGGGGGACTTGTATGATTGAGCCGAGCATCATCGCCAATGCAGGATACTGCATGTTACCCATGCCCCGGAATATGGCGCTGGTGATGCCCAGCATCCAAACAAATACACCGCCTGAGAGCAGGACCAACGCATAGGTATAGGATTGTTCCAATACCTCGCCACGGCCTCCCAGCAGCATGATGAATGCTTCGCCGCCAAGGAGAAAAATGACAAATAGAGCCAAGGCGCCCATAACGCCCATAGCCAGCGCGTGCCAAACCAAGGTCTCAGCTCGTGCCACGTCGCCTGCGCCCAACGCTCGGGCGATGGCTGATGCCACCGCACCACCCATGGCGCCACCAGAAAGAGTCTGCGTCAGCATCAGCAGTGGAAATGCTAAGGCAATGGCCGCTAATGAAATGGAACCTAGCTGACCAATAAACCAAACCTCTGCCAGACTCACCACGCCTTGGATCAAAAACGCCAGCGTACTGGGCGTAGCCATTCGCGCCAATAAAGGTAGGGGCGGGGCGGTAAGCAGGTGTTGAGTGCGTGGATCCATGTGCAAATTCTTATAGTTACTCTAAAAACTATAGTAATAACTTTAAATTTGAAAGTCACTAAATGTCATGTGGAATGTGGAATGTGGAATGTGGAATGTGGAATGTGGAATGTGGAATGTGGAATGTGGAATGGGTAATGGGCAATGGGTAACGGGAATGGGTGATGGGTAGGGCGCAGGTCGAGAAGTTGGGCGGTGGGGAGTTGGCGAGGTGGGAAAATAGGGAAATAGGGAAATAGGGAAATAGGGAAGTAGGGAGCTAGACAGAACGATAATGAACAAATGCTATAGTGGTTTCACAGCCCGCACTAGCCTATAGGGTTAAGTTCGATTTGTGCTTGCAACCAAAATTGGGTTATCGCGCTGGCGATTTGGGTTTGGTGTTTCTTTTTGCCAGGCTATTGAGGTTTTAGCGCTCTTTTCTTACTGCCCCCGGTTGGGAGGGGGTGTTTAGGAATGTGGCGACAAAGTGCACCAGTATCACCAGCGTTAAATCTCCCGAATTATCCAGCAGTCGACTTAAACCTATTCCACCTAAACAGGCGAATAGGCAGTTTTGCCATTTCCAGCGCAGCGTAAAGTAGTGCAGTCCAGCGAAGAGAAAGTTGCTCAGTACAACTGCTGCAATAAGGCCGGTGGACGACTCCAGTACAAGAGGCAAAAAAAGTCGGAACGCCAGTTCTTCAACAATCGATATGTAGAGTAGGTAGACAATCCAGAAGCCCTGCATGCCATTTAACGTTAATCCTCTGCGCTTTAGAACGACGTAGAAAAATCCAAGAATAGCCAGTAAAGCTAAGGCGTATTTTGCCGGGTTGGCAGAAAAGTCTGCCATTGCGTCCCAGAGCACAGCTGGGGTTGCAAGGAGCCAAGCGGTTGAACAGGCAAAGATGCCCATGGTTAGGCCGTGGCGATACAGTACGTGTAGGAAGGTAGAGACCGGCGCAACAGCGCCTGCATAGTCTCTTTGTAGTCGTCCCATTTGTACTGCTCCGTTGATTGATCAAAAGGGGATGTTTGTTGCTGCGGCAATATACGCAATGCGGGCAGGGTATTCAGTAAAAGTTTAGCGTCTAGCTTCTAGGTGTCCGTTTAAGATCGTTGCTGGCGGCGGTAAAGCACATCGCGTTTGTTGCGGCACTGTTGCATAGGCGAACATTCTGTGTAGTCCGGTCAACAAAAAGGAAGAAGCAAAAAAGAAGAAGCAAAATCAAATAAGAATAAAAGAGCAAAAAAAGTGCAAACAGAAGATCAAAATGACTGTAAGAAAAATACAACAACTGTTTCTGGCCTGCCTTTACCCGCGACTATTGCAGGTGCTTTAGCCAATGCAAGCGCGCAAGGGGCCGCCGCCATTGCCGCCGCCATCGCAACCATCGCCGCCATCGCCGCCACCATCGCCACCATCCAGATTTCTACCGCCGCCGCTGCATCCGCGGGGCATTACGCTTGAACCCCTCTTGCTGAGTGATGGGGTGACGCGCTCATGCCCAATACCCCTTGTACAGACAATGTTGGCTTGGTCGTTGTGTCTGAGGCAGTGCTGGAAAGTGCGGGTAATAGGCACACATTTTTATGGTGCAATGGGCGAGCAAATAATAGCCGCAGTCCAACAAGCAACGGATCTGCCTATTAAGTATTGAGTCAACTCCAATGCCTTTGGAGGCCATGTGTTTGGTCATTATGTCTTTTGCATAGGAGGTTATTATTGTTGCTCACCCAAGTGCGCTGGCTGCCTTGGCAGGGCGCGAGTGTCAGTGAGTTTGCTCATGGGGGGAGATAGACCGTAAATATGCCATTGCGCCATTGCGCCATTGCGCCATTGCTGCAAAAGCTGATGACGGCTTTTCATCTATGGATCTTCAAATAGAGATCTTCAAATAGGGATCTTCAAATAAGGATCTTCAAATAGGGATCTTCAAATATGGAACCTAAAAGTTGCGCACAGTGAGGCGAGTGTTTGATTAGTAGACCGTCTAGCCAAATTACAGCAAGCGCAAGCAAATAGGGTGGTTTTGTCCTTGAACTGGTTCGCGCCGAAGGCTAGTTTAAGGGTGCTGGGGAAAGAGAGAAGAGCGAAATGAGTAATATTCCAAAAGAATTCGAGCCAAGTTTCATTGCTGAGCAATCGGCAAGTGAACAGCATATGTACCGTGCAGAGGTCAGTTCCAAAGAGCCTATGGCCTCGGTCCTGAAAAATAATCCGGAAATTTACTTTGTAACGCCCAAGGGGCGCAAAGATTGGGGTAACTGGGCGTTCAAGCCTGGCGCTTACTACGACACCACTATTGGTTCAAAGCATGACTACTGGCGCGAAGAAGATTTGCCTAAGCCCAGTAAAGACATAGCGCGGCTGCGCAGCGATATGCTGCGCTGGGGCTACTGCAAGGTGGAAGATGGCATGTCAGCAGAGCAGGTGGCGACTATTCGGCAGCGTGTACTGGATCAAGCGGAAGGCGAAAAGCTGGCGGGCATAGCGCAGCGAACGCCCAGTGGTCAAAACATTAACTGCTGTGTGAACAAGGGCCGCTGTTTTGAGCTATTTGTTGAACAGCATCCGAGTATCGCTCAGGGTGGCCCGTTAGTTGAGCAACTGGTTACTGAAGCCCTGGGGCCCGGTTGGGTTTGCACGTCGCTGATTGCGGCGATTTCGCTAAAAGGCGGCGTACCCCAAGCGCTGCACCAAGACCAAGGTAATGCGCTGGATTCTCGCAGTCCAATGACCATTAATATTTTAACCGCCATTACTGATGTAGATGAAACTACAGGTGGGACACTGATCATTCCTGGCAGTCATTTGGTTTTATCCGAGGCGGTTCGCCAGGGTAAACCCGTTGGTAAGTTGCCGCCGGCAATTAATCTAGACGCTAAGGCGGGTACCATGGTCATCACTGATGGTCGGTTACTGCACGGTACCGGCATTAACCATACTGATAATCCGCGTATTGTTATGCTCAATGGTATGCAGCAGCCGTGGCTGCGCCAGCAAGAGAATTGGATGCTCTCCGTGCGCCCTGAAGTATTGCAGCGGGCAAGTGAGAAACTACTGCACAGAATGGGTTATCAAGCTACCACTGGCACACAAACTAATGAGGGTCATGGGTTTGGTGCTAGAGGTCTGCCCGGTGAAGCGGCTGGCGCCACTGTAGGTTTTCGTTTGGCTGATGACCAAGGCGAGTATCATCGCGTGGGCGAGTTAGGTCCGAACTCGTCTGAAGCTGAGCTGAATGCGGCGTATACCTTAAGAGAGGTGGTGGGTAAGGCGCGTGCAGGTGGTGCTAGCGCGCCTGTGGGTATTGGTGAGCGTGGGTTGGTGTGATCGCTAACCCAGTCTTGTAAGCTACTCTGGGATGTCTATTGGGCCTTGGAAGCTGGCGCCGTCAGCAAAGAACCACGCCTGTGTTGGGTGCGGTAAGTGAATCACCGTAGTTGCGCTAACGGTCTGGCTGCTTGCCTGCCAACCATCAGGCAACGATACAACATGGTCTGTCGAACCTTTTTGCATAATACCTCCGCCACTTGGTGTGGCCGCGATAACTTGGATAAATGTTTTGCCCGGCTCCGTGGTGACGAGTTGCAGTTCACTTCCAGCGTGGAAAACGAGCGAATGGTGTTTGTCTACTCGTAGCAGGGCGGGGCCACCCGGGATAGGCATTTCGGCCCCGTCAGCTGGTGGGTTAGCGCAATGAAAAAACGCATGACCCGCTATGACTTTCTCAGTGACTGGGCCGTCAACTGATGCCTGGGGCGAGCGCCGGAAGTAATGCTCATCCATAACGCCTCGGCCTATGCCAACTTTGCGTAATGCGGGCGGTAGTACTAGGTTGTCGTAGATGTCGCGGGACATAGGTAGGTGAGATTGCCAAACGGTGCCGGTATCCAAGTCTATTATTTCGCTATGTAGAGCTTGGCAGTCAATGGGGAAGTTTTTCTTGGGTATTTTTTGCATGGTTCAGACTTATCGGAGTTTACGGGTCAGGTTGCTAGATTAAAATAATGAAAGGCATTATATTGATTTAAAGATGGCTTTTTGTATAGCCGAATGTGCTATTCACGTTTTTGATCGATGCTGGCCTTTGATCAACTTCAAAAGTGAAGGTGACGTTTCCGCTTTATAAAACCGATGATTCGGGTCGTGGCAAAAGGTGAACTTTTTTCTTTCGCGACGTTAATAGCCATAATCAAAGATTTAGAATAACACTGAGGGGAGCACGGTATGTTTGATGGGCACTATGTCATGTGGGGTGGCGAGCACAGTTTATTTACGCGCAAGCTTGAAGCCATGCTTAACTATCTAGGTTTGGACTACGAATTTAAACTTAAGACCAGAGTCAGTGACAAAGAAATGGAAGCGCGGCTGGGCACACATTTCATTCCCGGTCTGCAAACGCCGGAGGGTTGGTTTATTCATGACACCACGCCGATTGGTTTGATGCTGAATGAGAAATACCCGGATCGAGCCATTATGCCCAGTACTCCGGTGCAGCGTATTGCCGCCCACTTGTTGGAAGATTGGGCGGATGAGTGGTTTGGCCGTTACGCCATAAGTAGCCGCTGGTGTTATCCGCACAATATTCAGTTTGTCGCCAGAAGTTTTTATGCCAACAATATTGGTAAGTACATGTATGAAGGTTTAACCGCAGAAGAGGATGCTGCGGCTGCGGCCATGATCGACTCAGTGCGAGATAATTTTGGACTTAAGGCTTGTGCTAACCGTGGCTGTGGCCCGGATCAGGCAGCGGCAGTGCGGCGAGATTTCGAGCAGTTAATGGTCCACGCAGAAGCGCATTATAGTCGCTATAATTTTTTGTTAGGCGAACGTGCCTCTTTGGGCGACTTTACTTTCGCTGGTCTCTTCAAAGCGCATATTGCCGCCGACCCAGAGCCTCGCAGTTGGATTGAAGGTTGCGCGCCGCAAATGCTTAATCACATGGACCGTGTCTTTCAAGCACGCAGTGATGACAGTGACTATCTAGCAGATGATGCGCTACCCCCGACGTTAACGCCTTTCTTTGCACACATGCGTGATACCTATCATGAGTTTCTTAAAGTTTCTCGCCAAGCCCTTGCCGCTGGGGAGAAGTGGTGTGAGGTAGACCTAGGTGAGGGACCAATAAAAATGCGTTCGCTGAAATACAGCGAGGTTTCCCGTTTGCATATTAGGCGTGAGATCGAAAATCTGTCGCGGCAGGATCGGGCTTTAGTAGAAGCCAAGCTAGGTCCATTAGGCGTGCTGGATGCCTATTTACTGCCACCGCTTTAGAACTGTTGGGCGAGTTAGGCGATTTTGGTGAAGTGGCGCAGGGCTTTGCTAGCTATTTGTCTATCAGTTGGCTGAGGGTTTTTTCCTCGCCCTGTAGTCCCAGTTCGGTATCCATAGCTTGGATTTTCTCAGCAATGCGCTCCGCGGCCCCGCTGCGTATGCGTTGGTTTAGGCTGCGTGCGAGAAACCAGCCAACAACGGCCACCACAGCCATTAAAGCAAACAGGTAGCGGTAGCCTGTTGCGCCCTCGTTGTTGTCTAACAACACACCCCACAAGAGGTAGGCAAAAGAGGTGGGCAGATAAATAATGAAGGCTGCTATGGCAATGACTGAGCCTGAGAATCTGGGCGGCAATCCCATTTCGCCAAACGGCGCAAAGTACAGGGGCCGCATAAAAAAGACGGTGAAGGTGATGAGTAGCATCAATGCCATTGCTGGCCACATGGTGGTGGGCCCAATTGGCAGCGCCATCATACTCAGTGCGAGCAGGGCGACTAAGGTCATGCCAAATCCCATACCGCCGGTAGGTCCGCCGAAAAAACGTTGGGCGATAAATCCAGAGGGTAGGGCAATGGCAATACGCCCCCCGGAGGTGGAGGCGATGCCAAATATAGAAACCGCAAGTACCGGCAGCGCGTAAATTTCATTGAGATAGGTGAGGAAAAACGGCAGCGCGGTGTAAATCATGTATACGCAAAAACCTACGGCCCCGGCGAGCCAAATTTCCGGTAGGCGCAGTGTCACTCGCATGCCAGCAAGCACCTCACGATTGGCGGAAGTGGTGTCGTCGCCAGACTTCAATAGTGTTTGCCTGGGCAGACTAAACCAGGTCACAACGCCCAGTATGATCATTATGGCGGCGTTGACCATAAAGGCTAACTCAAGGCCAAATAGGCTGTAGCCCAATGCGGTGTATAGACCCACAACCATTAGGTTTTGCAGTAACTCCACGCCACCTCTGCCGCCTTCCAACAAACCAAAGATTTTGCCTTGATTGTCGTCGGTTGTAGATTTGCGCACGGCGGAAAGCACCGCTGGCCAGAATGCGCCTTCGCACCAGAGTGACAGCATGACAAAGAGAAAGCATAAGGTTGTGAAGTCGGTGGTTTTGCCAAGGAAGAAAGTGGTGATACCGCCAAGGACCATATTTACTGGAATAAGCACACGGGGCGAGAAACGGTCTTGAGCCCAAGCCAGAGCGACATAAAAAATGTTATGAACAATGCCGTAAATAGACATCAGCACACCGAACTGAGTTTTGGAAATTTGCCACAATTCCAGCATCTGCGGTAGCAATGCGCCTTTCATGGCGAGTACAGAAAAAGCAAATTGTGCGCACAGCACCAAAATCACAAAGTTGATCAGCACTTTTTGCGAGGAAAACAAAGGCGCGGGGTTGGGTAAAATCTTCAAAGAGGCTTTGCTCCGCAGCATTAAGAGGTGTTCTATTTAGATTTGTTGAAGATACTCGCTAGCTTGGGCCGCCGCTAGGGTATGGACGCGGCATTTTGTGTCTTGCCGATTTTCTTTTTGCACCTGTAACAACTGGCATTGCTTGATTTATCCCCGATATTCTGGTCACAGGCAATGCTTCGGGCGTTAGTCTTCTGCTCGCAAATTTGGGAATGAGTTCTAGGTTGGGTGCAAAGTATCCAATAGGGCTCAGGCAAATATTCGTTCGACCAGGGCTGTATGTGGTGTATCTTTCTGAGCGTCCTGTGCTGATCAGCGATGGGCAGTTATTTAAAGTTTAATGAAGGGGATCGGGATAATGGAAATATCAGGCAGTAAGGGAATTTTTGTTGGTGGCAGCTCAGGTATGTGTCGCGCCAGCGCGGAGCAATTTGCCAGTAAGGGCGGCACGGTGGCCATTCTAGATCTGGCGTCCTCCAATGGCGCTGAAGTAGCCAAAGCACTTAACGGTAAGTTTTACCCTTGTGATGTGACCAATTACACTTTGATGGACGAGGCCATTACTCAGGCAGTAGGCGACATGGGCGGCTTGCATGTGGTGGTTAATACGGCGGGCGGTGGTTCTGGTGCAGTGGGTGGCAAGGCGCAAAGAACAGTGGGTAAAGACGGTTCGCGTCACCCAACAGACATATTCGCCAAAGTATTGGAGCTGAATATTGTTGCCTCTTTTAACATTAACACCATTGCTGGCCAGTTCATGGCCAATAACGAGCCTAATGAAGATGGCGAACGCGGCGTCATGATTAATACCTCTTCCATTGCAGCTTTCGAAGGCCAAGTAGGGCAGGTTGCTTATAGCGCGGCTAAGGGTGGTATTTCAGCCATGACTTTGACGATGGCACGTGACTTAGGCAACTTGGGTATTCGCTGCATGACCATTGCACCAAGCTTGTTTGATACGGGTATTACGGCCGGTATTCCTGAAGCGGGTGCAAACCAATTAACCAAAGATGCGGCGTTTCCTCGACGTATGGGTAAGCCTAACGAATTCGCCACTATGGCTATGGCGATTGTTGAGTGTCCAATGATGAACGGCTCTACCGTTAGAGTGGATGCTGGGCAAAGGTTTGCACCGCGCTAAACAAGTGAGCCCGCAATTTGCGGGCTTTTTGGGGATGTCTTAGCTTGTCCTTTAGTCGGCCTTTTTCAGTGCGCGACGTGTGCATTAAGCCAAACTTACTCTTTCGCCATTTCAATATGGCCGACTGCTTCGTGGTCTAGGTCTTGGTCGTCGTCTAGGTCTACTGTGACCTTGAGCAAAGTGCCAGTGAAGCTGAACGGTGAGGCGTAGTTGCCCACCGTAGTACCTCGATCAAAACCGACGTCTAGCCCTGACCAAGAAATCATCAGCGAGAAAATAAAGTCTGTTTGCATGGACGCTACATCTTTGCCGTCCACTAGTAAGGTGGCGGTACCGTTCACGCTGTTGTCAGCATTTTTACTGCGCCGCATGCGCAAGGACAGTTCATGGTGTCCAGGGCTTAAGGGCTGCGCAGATTTCAAGAGTTGATGGTTGCCGCCAACATTGAGGTCGTGCATGAGGTAGCCATTTTCCAGGTACAGTGAGTACCCGCCAGTGGCGTCGCCATGTGCAATAAGTACGCCTTGTTCCGTGGCTGATACCAAGTCTACTGTTGCGTTAATGGTATAGCTGCGGCTGCGCAGGTCTGGGGCGACCTCGCTGGGCAGGTGGCCCATGCCGGGCCAAAAGGTGTAGTGGGTACGGCCGCCGCGATGTCGCTCGGCATTTTCTGCAAACCTTGGCGCAAAGCGATCATCCAGTGGCAGTACTTGATTGGTTTCTGCCTCTTGCCACCAAATGTCTTGCATCTCGGCCAACCGTTCCGGGTGTGCATTTGCTAAGTCGTGGGTTTCGTTAAAGTCTTCATTTAGGTTGTACAGCTCCCACACGTCATCGCTGAAGGCGCTGCCCGGTGGGTGATAGGCAACCGCCTTCCAGCCGTTGTGTACTATGCCGCGGTGGCCAAACATTTCAAAATATTGGGTGGTTTTACCCGTATCTGCTGTGGGGTCGGTCAAGGTGGCTGCGAAGCTTGTGCCCGGAGTGCCCACGCCGTCAGTCGCCGCTACTTTGACATTAATGAGATCAAGGATGGTGGGATTGAGGTCACTGACATGGCAGAACTGGCTGCGAATGCTGCCGTCGGTGGGGATTTTGGTGGGCCAAGACATAACTAATGGGTCGCGTATGCCGCCGCCGTGAGTGTTTTGCTTATAGCGTTTGAGCGGGGTGTTGGAGGCCATTGCCCAGCCCCAGGGAAAGTTGCTGTGAGTGTCCGGGCCGCCAATATCATCTAGGCGCGCAAGTTTTTGCGCCATTGATTCGGGTTGTAGATTGTAGGGGCCCATTGCGTTGATAAAACCGTTAGGTCCGCCCTCTTGGCTTGCGCCGTTATCCGACAGCAGCAGTACCAGTGTGTTGTCGAGTAAATCGGCTTGTTCTAGAAAGGCCATCAGGCGGCCGAGTTGCTGATCTGTATGCTCTAGCATGGCGCCGTATGCTCCGGCCAAGCGAGAAAATACTCGGCGCTCGTCGTCGCTGTGTTCGTCCCAAGCACCGACTGAATCGTTTCGCGGCGGCAGCACTGTGCCTTCGGGTACTATGCCCAGCTCAATTTGTTGCGCCAGTCGATCTGTTCGTGTTGCGTCCCAACCTTTGGCAAAAATTTTATCGTACTTGTCGATTAAGTCTTTGGGCGCCTGGTGCGGGGCATGGCATGCGCCTGGGGTAACCATCATGAACCATGGAATTTGCGGTGACACCGCAATGTGTCCTTTGACATAGCCAATCGCTTGGTCGAATAGATCTTCGGTTAGGTGGTAACCGCTTTCGTAGTTGCCGGGTGCTGTAATATGGCTGTTGTCGCGCACCAGTTCTGGCGAGTATTGGTCGGTTTCGGCGTCTAAAAATCCGTAGAAGCGGTCGAAGCCACGACCTAACGGCCAGCCGTCAAACGGTCCCGTGGGTCCTGTTTCTGTTAGTGGGGTGACATGCCATTTGCCGACCATGTAATTGCGGTAGCCCACACCTCGTAATGTTTCGGCGAGGGTTGGTGCAGCGGCTGAGATTTTGCCGCGATAGCCGGGGTAGCCGCTGTCGAAGTTAGCCAAACAACCGACGCCAACTGCGTGATGGTTGCGGCCAGTGAGCAGGGCGGCGCGAGTGGTGGAGCACATGGCTGTTGTGTGAAAGCCGCTGTAACGAACGCCTGCGTTAGCCACGGTATCAATTGTTGGGGTGTCTATTTCGGAGCCGTAGCAACCAAAGTCTGCGAATCCCACATCGTCCAGCATCATTAGGATAATGTTTGGGCTGCCAACGGGTGGCGTGGGAGGCGTTGGCCAATGTGCTGCGGGTGTCGGCTGTTGGTTAGGGCGAGAGGTTGTATGTGGCTTATTCATGACACAGGCTCCGTGCAAAAGCTCAGTCTACCACTGTCTTTCGCATTGTCCTTTTCTATGTCTTTGGTTGAGTCCTTGGCTATGTCAGCTGTCGTGCCAGTTGCGGTGTCAAATGCCGTGCCGGTTGCTGTTTTGCGTGCGCTTCAACGGCTTAGCTGCGGAGCTATTCATGTCGGGGGCTAGCGCTCTGCTGCGGCTTTAGCGACTTTGTTGCGGTCCATCCACCGGTCGAATTTGATTAACAGCGGCGGCAAAAAGAATAAGTCTAGGGCCCATGCAACTACAATGATTGGTGTGAGCAGTGACGCTACGCTTTGAAAATAGGGTGTGGAGGAAAAAACCAAAATAAAGGTGCCGAGGGCAAGGCTTAGCGTGGTGATGGTAATTGCTGAACCTGCTCTGTCGAGGGAATATACGGCAGCGTTTTCAGAAGACATGCCTTCCTCTTTGCCACTGATGTATTTACTTAGTATGTGCACTGAGTCGTCCACAACCAAGCCAATGCTGATGGAGAACAACATCAAAATGTAGGGGCTCAGTTCGCCCACAAATAGGCCCCAAACACCAAACACAACTGTGGCTGGGAAAAGGTTGGGCATGATGCTCAATAGCCCATAACGCAAACTTCTTAAGCCAATGATCATGGTAATGGTGATGAGCAAAAAGCTCAGCATAAAGCCTTGCACCAGCTCCTGCGTAATGCGCCTATCGAGGCGCACGTAGAGGATACTGTTGTCGCCGTGAAGGACTTTATATTCCTTCTTTACATTGTTGGCGATCCACGCATCAATACGATCATTGAAGTCGAGTAATTGTTTGTTGGAGAGGTTTGATGTTGCGATGACCAGCCTCACCGCCGAGTAGTCAGCGTTGAAGATGGGCTGTAGGCTGGGCTCAATTTCCTGTATCAGTTGATAACCCACCAGATAGTCGATTATTTGCAGCTGGTCTACGGGCAGTACATCGTAAGCCTCGTCATCGTCATTATCTGACTTGTTGCGAGCACGTAAGTAGTCGGTATAACTGGTCACGAAGCTCGCTTCTGGTTGTGCTTCCAACCAGATAGATAAGGCTTCCACTTGTTGTAAAAATTCTGGATTAGTGATGCCGTAATATTCGCCGCTGTCTATGCTGTAGGCGAGCGCTTGGTCGTTGCCAATCTTTTCGCTGAGTGCCGTTAGCACATAGTGAGCATCGGAATCTTCATCGATAAAGGTGAAACGACTGAAATCAAGCTTGTTAAGCGGCAGTAAACCCAGAGTCACCACAATGATTACTGCACTGCCCCAAAAAAGTATGTTGCCCCTTGTTGTGACAACGTTAATTACGGCGCGGATGAATCCTGCAATACCCAACGGTTTAGGTACTTTGTTGGTTGGCAGCATTAAAACTATTGCTGGAAGAATTGCCAGCGTCACGACGTAAGCCCAAACCACGCCAATGGCAATGATGTTACCGAATCCGTAAATGCCCGGAGAAGAGCTGTAGTTGAGGCTGAGAAAACCCATAGCTGTGGTTACTGTTGCCAAGGTAATAGGCTGGATGTTGACTCGCAGGCTTTCTCTCATGGCATCCATCTTGGCAAGGCCTTTGTGCAGGCCCTGGGCATAAATAGACAACACGTGAATACCATCGGCTATGGCTATAACAATAACCACCAGTGGACCAAGGGTGGAGATTTGATTGAGCGGAATATCTAGCCAGCCGTAGGTGCCCATTGTTGCGGCAAATGACAGCGCGGCCATGGTCATTAGGGTGATAGAAAAGGGCAGTGAACGTAGGCAAAACCACAGCAATAATGTCCCAACTACAAGCACTAACGGCAGCAGTACTTGGTTGTCTTTCTGCCGCGCATTAATGCCGTCTAGTTCAAACATCAGCCTGCCAAGCACGTATATGTCTACGTTTGGGAATTCTTCGCGCAAGGAGTCTCTTAAGGCGACTACTGAACGAGCAATCTCTAAACGCGTTTCTTGATCATCTTCAGCATTCTTGTAGCGAATTGTAGCCAACGCCATATCACCCGCTTTAGACAGTGAGTTTTTCACGATGTCGTCGTCGTTTAACGCAATTTCGCGGATCGCGGCCGTATCGCTGTCGGTGAGCCCCGTGAGCTCAGGTACTAGGTAGTCTCGGCCATAGGTTTTTTGATCAGAGTCGCTCAAGCGCTGATTTAACAGCGACCTTACGGCGATGGCTGATTTCACTTCAGAGTAACGCTGGGTCAATGCCTCCATTGCTTGCAGTGACTCTAAGGCGAAAATGTCCTCGGCTTCGAACGCGAAAAGTACGCCGGTAGTGGGCGGGAAGTCTTCCTGCGCCATCTCTACTTCTAATTTGAAAGGGTCGTTATCGCTGAGGAGCGATTCGCTGGTGGCAACCATGCGGATGGAACCCAAGCCGACAGCGACGCAGATGCTTAAGGCCAAAGCGACTAACGCTAAAACGTTGCGCTTTTCTAGCAGCAGATCGAGGATAAACTTCATTTTTTTTTGGACTACCGACGAATTATTCTTAATTGCGGGGTATGCTACGGGAGTCGGATGATTTTTACACACGGTAATAAAATGAAAATTATAAAACCTTTTGCGCATGCCCGCCGCAGCGCTTTTTCAAGCTTACTTTTGAGTCTCTCTTTGAGTCTCCCTTTGAGTCTTTTTGCTGGTGCTGTTTCGGCCTCTAGCAATGCCAAGGTGGGTGACTTTGCGCTGTTAGATCACAGCGGAAAATTCCATCAGTTAAGTTACTACGGCGACTATAAAGCCGTGGTTGTTGCGACCCAAGGGCTGAGTGGATCTGGACTAGCAGAGGATGCGGCTAACCTTAGCGCCGTGAAGCGCGCGGTTGGCGAGCAGAACGTTAAGTTTTTTATGCTTAATTCTCAGCCTAAAGATGCGCGGGATGCGGTGGCGGCAAAAGCCAATGAGCTAGATCTTAATATTGCGATTTTGCTGGACCAGTCCCAGCTTGTGGCTGAAACTCTCGGCGTTACTCGCCTAGGTGAGTCGGTGATCATCAATGCCGATACTATGACCGTGCTATACAGAGGCGATACAACGTCAATTGCGCAAGTGTTGCCCAGTCTGCTCGCACAGGATGGTGCAGAGGTTGCTAGTGCCCAGCCTACAGGTCAGCTGATCGACTTTGCAGCCAAAACCGCCCACCAGCAAGCGGCTGTTTCGTATACAAAGGACATTGTTCCCATTCTTCAAGAGAACTGCGTTTCTTGCCATCACGACGGTGCTATCGGTCCTTGGTCAATGTCTAGCCATGCCATGGTTCGAGGTTGGTCGCCAATGATGCGCGAAGTGGTGATGACTCGTCGTATGCCGCCTGGCCAGATTGACGGTCATGTCGGCAAGAAAATCGCGGAAGTTGCTGGCCTCACCATTGCAGAAAAGCAAAAGCTTGTGCATTGGATAGATGCGGGAGCGCCCATGGACGAGGGCACTGATCCCCTGCCTTTGATGACTTTTACCGACGGTAAATTCAGCTTAGGTGAACCAGATATGGTGTTTAAGGTGCCAGCCCAAAGCATTCCAGCTACCGGTGTTATTGATTACCGTTATGTGCCAGTTGAGCTGAACTTAGATCGCGATGTGTGGATTCGCGCTATGGAGTTTGTGCCAGGCGATCGCGAGGTTTTGCACCACGTCATTACCTATTTATCTAGCCCTGCGGATAAGTCTGGCAGTGAACAGAACAAAGCAGCTGAGCGTGGCGATAATATTGGTGGTTTTGCGCCAGGCCGACAGCCAGATGAGTTTCGCGATAACAGCGGCCGCTTCATTCCGAAGGGTTCTAATTTATTGTTGCAGATGCACTACACCACTTCCGGTCGCGAGACTGTAGATGAAACCGAAGTAGGGTTGTTCATTTATGACAAACCGCCAGCGTTTGTAATGTCTGGTGGTGTGGCTGGTCAACGCCGTTTCCTAGTGCCTCCCGGTGCCAAGGAACACATGCTGCGTGGCGAGCAATTGGTAGAGCGGGACGCTTATCTTTATGAGATGACACCGCACATGCACTTTCGTGGTAAGCACATGAGCTACAGTGTTGAATACCCTGATGGCAAAACTGAGCAGTTGTTGTCTGTGCCTAAGTACGATTTCAACTGGCAGTTCAACTATCGCTTAGAAGAGCCTCTATTTTTGCCTGCGGGGAGTAAGTTGATTGCCACTGGTGCAATGGATAATTCAGATCGTAATCCAGGCAATCCAGATCCAACAAAGCCGGTGTTCTTTGGCCTGCAAACCATGCACGAAATGTTCTTTGGCTTTACCACGCTGCGTTATGAGGGTGATACACCCGATGGGGTAGCCGTGGAAGAGGCTGTAACCGAAGTCGCCGATGACTCCGTTGCCGGATTTGACTAAGCCCCTGAAGAGACCCTAAACAGATTCTAAACAGGCCTTAACGCGGCCTGTTTAGAATTGGCCTGAAAAGACAGGACCGGTTCAGTTAGAGTGTTTGTACCCATAGCCCTTTTTTATTCAAAGACCTTTCTATTCAAAGGCCTTTTCTATTCATAGGCTCTTATCTGAAGGCTTTGATCGAGAGGCCTTTATCCTGCGGCCTTTATCTGAAGGCCTTTATTTGAAAGCCTTTATCGCTCGAAAGCCCCTTATCAAATACCCAAGACATGGGGAAGCAAGTTAAAAACCCTCTGGCGATGCCAAGCAATTGGACACTAATTACCATACAGATCAATGGGCAAATGAAGCGCGTAGCGTTCGAAATCTTTATCTGTCGTGAAAATTTCAACTTCAAGTCGCGCAGCCACTGCGCAGATCAAAAAATCTGTATGTGAGCCTTGTACGCCGTTAATGCGGCAGTGGTTAGAAAACTCTGCTGCTGCAATATAATCCTCGCCCACCACGGACTCTTCAGGAAAGTGCTCTAGCTGCGCTTTTAGTTTTAAAAACTGATTGCGGTCGCTATATCCAGAGAGCAGCTCTTGCCGTATGGGACCAATTAGTTGCGCGCTTCCTGCGTTAATAACGGCAGTCAATTTTGCCGTTATGGCTTTATCTCTTGGTGTCTTGCCACGCAGAGCCAACGACCAAATACACGTATCAATAAGCATCGGTGCTATGCGCGTGCTTTTTTGTAATCGTAATCTTCATCATTGGGCATAGAGCCAAAGAGAGCGATAATCTCCTTCTGCTTTCTGCGCTCGACAAATTCTTTTAAGGCCGCATTTACGGTATCTTTTTTAGTTTTTAGACCGCCTATTTTTAGCGCTGTTTCCAGCAAGCGGTCATCCAACGCCAAGTTTGTAGCCATAATGTTCATATTACGTTTAATGATTTCCTTTTTAGTTTACACATCTTTTAATACATAAGTCCACACACATAATTATCTAATATCACACGTATATTTACACGCATATTTACACACATATTAAGCACATAGTCACACATATTTCTACGCGTATATCCATATTAGGCCGCTCACCCAAAGCTTTCTTTAAGCCCGCATTCAACAGCGCATAGACCTACTCTTGATTCAGAGCGTTTAAGCGGTGGCTATCGAACTTGCATTGCAAGGGTAAGTCTCTCATCTGAATGCGATGCGCGTGTGAGCCTATGTTGATGGTCTTCATAAGCGATGTGCGATTTTGTTGGAGGGCCGGTTAGGGTGGGCGCGAAAAATCTGGCGGCACAGGTCATTGGCACAGGTCATTGGCGCAGGTCATGGCTGCACGCTATCTCTTAAGAGTCACCGCTTAAAAGCCATGGGTTAATAGCTATCGACTAAAAGCGATTGATAAAACCCAGAGGGTTTACTTTTAGTCAGGTTTTGTCGATATAGGTCGTCCAGCGTGACTCCATTGTGGTCTTTGTTTTGATCTCCCCTAGTTGGGGCAGAGATGTCAAGTGGGTTACTTATGGGGTTGAGGAGTGGGGTGAAGAGTGTTGGTGGGGCGGGCAACGAGGGGAGTAGCGGGGCGTAGCAGCCGTCACTAGGTTGTCGACTATTGCCCTAGCACGATCCCTGTACTGTCCCAGTAGAAGTAGCTGTGAGTGTCTTCGCTGTCTTGTAACAAGAACAATGTTGCGCCCAGTTCGTTGCCTTCCGGCCCGAACAATGCGCCTTTTAGGTAGCCTTCGCCGCTTAGGGTGCCGTTGGATGTGACTACTATTGAAGCGTCCAGCGTGGCTGTTATTTGTCCGTCGACCAATGTGCCGTTGACTAGCGTCATGGTGATATTGGGTATGCCCGCAACCAGCGCATAGCTGGTGTTGCTGTTGAAGACGTCTGCGTAGTTGTAGAACTTATCTAAGACCACGGTGCCGGTAACGGTGTTGCTTGCATAATTCACTGTGATGTTCCCGCTGCCTTTAGCAACCAGTGTGGTCGACGTGTTTCTGTCGTTGTCCCAGTACTGAAAAAGCATGTCGGGTAGTAGTGCAAAATCTTGATTGGCTGTGGTTTTCACGTCACCGTTTTCTGTGAAGTCACCGTAGATTATGGGCAGGGTGTGCACGGGGTCGCGGCCAGTATAGATAACTTGCGCAGCCGCGCCGTCGACGTACTCTACGCCTTGAGAAGCCAGCCAGGTGCTGTCATAGGTGGAGACGTTTAACTCTGCGTCAGCGAGTGCTTGCTGGTAGCTATTGGCGACTTGGAAGCCGGTAGGGTCATAAAGAGTCGCAATAGTGTCGGTGCCGTCTGTGTTCACGGTCCAACTGTAGTCTAGTGTGATGTTGCCATTACTTTGGCCTGCGGCGGAAATTGCGTAGCTTTGCCCATCTTCGGTGAATGAAGTGGTCATGTTTTGAATGTACTCGGCGTTCAATGAGGACCCGCTAGCGACAATTTTGGCGAGCGCTATGGCGTCCCACTGCTGGGCAGAGTATTCACCCAAAATTTTGCTGTAGGAAAAACTGCTGGCTGCGGCTTGTGCGGGAGTTTCGCTGGCGGGTGTTGTATCAGCGGCTGTTGAGCTTGCTTCGGTGCTACCACCGCCTCCGCCTCCACCGCAGGCTGTTAACGTGCTGAGCAACCCAATACCCACTAATGCGATGCCGCGGTGATTCTTAAGCAAGAGAAGGTGCCTCAGTTGGTGTTGATAACTTTTGGTTAACGCATCGTAGAGCAAAGTGTCAGAAAAATCTCACCGCCTGTCCGCTAATGGAGAGTTCTGTTGAGTGAGTGCAAGGGCGGTTTAAGTGGACGTCGGGCTGGCTGATACGGGTATCTTGCGAACATATCCAGCCATCAACCTGTGCAGTTGGACTTGAGTATTTTGTTTGAACGGTTACTGTTTACGCTCGCCGACGAAATCACGTGGCGTTTAACGAAGGATTGAGTATGTCGGCAGCCAATGGCTTAACAGCAAAGAAGTCTTTTCTGCGATCAGGGTGGATAAAAGCACTTGGTGGGTTCGTTGGCTTGGTGCTTTTTCTGTCAGTCATGGCCTACGCCAATTCGTCGAGAGTCATCGCTTTAGTAGACGATCACTTTTATGAGGAAACATTGGCCGCCTGCGTGATGGTATTTGGCTGGGTCGCTTCCGACCGGCTAACGGTTGAATTGCAGACATTTTGTAATGTTTCAATGTTTACCCTAGCGGCGCAAAATCAGCAAAGGACTGCTGACGCCGAAGAATAGGCGCCCAAAGGCCCTGAGATTTAGAGGCTCAGAGACTTTCAGCTACTAAGGCTAAGAGGCTGTCGCTGTAAGGTTGTCGTCAGCACTAGAATGCCCAACTGAGCAGGCCAAATCACCCATCTTCAATAATGGCTCTGGCTAAATTCGACCCACTTATAAACGCATCTTCAGCACGAGTGCCTGTGCACCAATCGCCGGCTGCGGCTATGCCTTGGCTGCGGTCTAGCAGATAGGCTTTGCCCAATGGTGCTTGAATTCCCGCATGCAACCATCTGTGTGCTTGGCTATGCACTACCTCAGGCAATGGTCCATACAGGGCGTGTAATTCAGCAAGCATGTGTTGAGTAATTTCTTCCGGCGTTGCCTCAATGTGGGTCTGACTAAATGTGAGGCTGGCTTGCACCACATATTGGCCTTGGCCCAGAGTCTGACGGTGCGGTTTGCTGTGTTCAGCAACGATTCGAGCAATTGCTTTGCTAGGTGCGTGCTCCAGGTCCAATGCTTTCAATTTTTTCTCGGTCACCAACATTAACGCCCACGTGCAGTAGGTGTGCAGGTTGCTCAGACTTTTGGTGACGGAGCTTTTTATGTCCGCGAGAATGTTCACGGCCTGGGGTGGCGGTGCGGTGCTAATCACTAGGTCAAACGGACCAAAGGTCTCGCCCTCATTGCTGGAAAGCTGCCAACCCTCTGTTTTGGCTGGGGTAACGCGGGTGATGGTCATGCCTAGGTGAGTGCTGAGGGTGTCAGGTGAGTGCGCAGTTATAGCTGCTGCAATATTTTTCGCCAGCTCGTTATTGCCAGTGACGCCGACATAAAATTGCTCCTGAGGTTGCGCGCCGGTGGGGTGCCAAGGTTGCAGGGTTTTTATCTGGTCTAAGAAGTCTGGGTCCGTGCCCGAGAAATACCCCGTGCCGTGATCAAAGCGCCAGTTGTCTTTGCGGCGAGTGGAGGTGCGGCCCCCGAAGCCGCGGCTTTTGTCAAAGAGGGCGCAGGTAGCCCCTTGCTCCAATAAGAGGTTCGCGCAGCGTAGGCCGCTGATGCCTGCGCCAATAATGGCGATTTTCTGATCTTTAATAGGGTTCAAGGTGCGCTGCAAGGATTGATCCTCAATGGGGTGTTAGGTTGCGGAAAGTATGCTTTGCGGCGTATTGGTTTGCGAATACCTTCTGGGTTTGTCCAATTTTTGCTCGGAAAAGTATGACAAATTATTACCTTTTTATTGAAATTCGTCAAAAAAGATCAAATATATTGGAATGTCTATGATTTGTAGAGATTGTACATGGATATTATGTTGACGGAACGGGGGGTGCGCACTATCTTAGTGTTCATGAAAGCAACAGACCAACAACAAGAAAACAAGCCGCGAGCGATAGCAATGTCCAGAGTGCAAAGAATGGATCTAGTCCCTTCCTTGAACGCGCTGACCCTTGTTTTAGTTGCTGTTTCAACAGCCTTCTACACTTTGGTATTAGGTTTGTAATGGTCCCTCGAGCGCCTGCCTCTCTTCTCCCCTCTCCTCCCTTGGTTGAGGCAGGCGCTTCTCTTCCCTTTAACATGAACGCCCTTAGACATAACTTCCTTTCACGGTAAACGCCAATGATCAGTCGAAACTCCCGCTTTGATTCGCTAATAATGATTCGAGGTATCGCTGCAGATCTCCCTGCGGTGAACCAAGTGATTACCACAGCGGTGCAAAGTTGGCCTGCTTCGGATCGGTTAAAGCGCCTAGCACTTACTGCTCTGCACTATACAAGTACGGATGTTCAAGATTTTGAATTCCTGTTGTGTTATAAAGCGCACGCTTGTTTAGGCGTTGCCGTATGGGAGCCAGAGAATGTCAGTTTTACACGTGACACTTCTTCGGTTGCTCTCTTGCATGGTTTGTATGTTGATCAACAACATCAACAGCAGGGGGTTGGCAAATTGCTTCTCGATGAGGTTCATCTGAGAGCTGAAAAGCGCAATTTTTCTGGCATTTATGTCAGGGCAGAACGTTTTTCTGCAAGTTACTTTGAACATGTGGGTTATCGGCAATTGGCAGATAACCAAGGGCCTGGCGCTTCAATCAGCGCTTACCCGCACAGATTCTTGCGTGACTTGGCAGCGCGTCATTCGAATGCTGCTTAGCATCAGTCGGCGTCTTAACTCGCAGTAACAAAAATCGAGTGGTTAAAGGAAAGCGGGAAATGCTTAAAAGAGTCCTGGGAAGACGAATACTATCGGGTCTATGCCTCCTTTTGGGAACGGCGCTGATGACTCCAGCAACAATGGCGGCTGATGAAGGCGCGGAGCTTGCTTGGAAGTACCATTGCACAACGTGTCATGGTGTTACCGGTAAATCTAATGCACAGAGATACCCCAATCTCGCGGGTCAAAACAGCATCTACTTAGTCAGCCGACTAAAGTACTTTCGTGATGGTGTAGAACCCGGCAATCAAATGAATGCTCAAGCGGTTCCACTGAGCGATGAGACAATTGAACTTTTGGCTGATTACTTCAGTCGTCAATCCAACTGAGGTCTAGGCAAATGAAAACAACTTTGATGATTTCTAAATGGATTGCGCTTTCTTTTGTCATGACTTTCGCTGCCTGTGGTACTGAAGCCCCAGACGGCGCAGCACTGGTTGCAGAAAAAGGCTGTGTTGCTTGTCACGGTGAAAAGGGCGGCGCAATTGCACCAATCTATCCTCACCTAAATGGTCAGTATGAAACTTACCTGCGTTTGCAGTTGACTGCATACAGATCTGGCAAGCGTGTTAATGCCATCATGAACGGCATGGCCAAAGACTTGAGCGATGAAGATATTGCTGCATTGGCTGCTCACTACGGCAAGTAGCGTAAGCTGCTCCCAATGGCGGGGGCGCGAGAAAAGCTTTTTGTTGGCGCTGTCTTGATCCCAAGTCAGCGTCAACTGCCCAAGCCGCATAGGTTTGGGTAAGAGCGCCCTCAGATGCAAAATATTTTGATGCAAAGATCTTTAACCAAAAGACTTTGGCGTAGGCGGTTAGTCTTATTGGGTCGTTGTGGGTTTGCCCTTGTCTGCTTGCTTTTCCTCGGCTGTGTAGATCAATCAAGCGATCCAGATCCCGCATTAGCCCAGGTCGCTGACCCGCATGATGCGGCGTCTAACACCGTTCCTCCCAAATTTGCCTTATCTAAGCATGTTGGTATTAACCCCCAAGGCGCACACGAGCGCTATATTGGTTCCGAGACTTGTGGCGGCTGTCATACCCAAGCTTATACATCTTGGCAGGGTTCCCATCATCAATTAGCAATGGCTGAGCCTACAGCAAAAACTGTAATCGGCGACTTTGCTGATCAAACTCATGTTGCCGGCTCCGTTACTTCCAAATTTCTAAATCAGAACGGTGTCTACAGCGTGGTCACCGACGGCGCAGAAAACAAACTCACTGAATATGCCGTGCGTTACACGTTTGGTATTTCGCCGCTTCAGCAATATTTAGTGGATGTAGGGAGTGGCCGCCTCCAAGCGTTGCCGTTGGTGTGGGATGCGCGAGGTGCCGATGTCCAAAGCTCAAACCCCAACCCCAACCCCAACTCAAACTCAAACTCAAACCAACGTTGGTACCATCTCGCACCCCAAAGCGCGGGCGCGGCAGATGACCCAACCCATTGGACCAGGGGTGGGCAAAATTGGAACCATATGTGTGCAGACTGTCATTCCACCGCAGTGACTAAAGGTTATGACGCGGCTACTGACACCTTCAATACTCAGTTTGCTGAAATCAGTGTGGGCTGCGAGGCTTGTCATGGCCCTGGCTCAAGCCATCGTGATTCGCCAACGCAACCCTATCCAATGCGCTCGTCAGCAAACAGCGCTGTGCTTGCCGAGCAAAATACCTGTGCTACTTGTCATAGTCGACGTGCGCAACTGGCTGAAGGGTTTACCCCACAGCAAGCATTTTTAGATCACTACCAGCCAGCATTTTTAGAGCAAGGCCTGTATCACCCAGACGGTCAAATCTTGGACGAGGTTTATGTTTACGGCTCATTCGCTCAGAGCAAAATGCATGCACAAGGGGTTACTTGTAGCAATTGCCACGACGCTCATTCGGCTCAGCTGAAGTTTCAAGGCAACGCACTATGCACTCAGTGCCATAACCCCGCAGGGCGCAAGGAATTTCCGACGCTGACAAAAGCGTTATATGACTCACCCAGCCATCATTTTCATAATGTGGTCAAAAGTGTCGCTAACAGTGGCGCAGCTTGCGTGGATTGCCACATGACTAGTCAAACTTATATGGGTATTGATGAGAGGCATGACCACAGCTTTCGTATACCAAGGCCAGATTTAAGCGAAAAAATTGGTGTGCCTAATGCGTGCGCCGGTTGCCACGAGGTGGAGCAGGGACCTAATGTGAATCGGTGGGCAGCAGAGGTCATTGCTGATCATTTCAATCATGCACAAAAGCCGCCAAAGCCTCAGCATTTTGGCGAGGCTTTGTTCGCAGCACGGCGGGGTCAAAAAACAGCCGAAACAGGATTGGTTAATGTGGCAGTAGATTCGCAGATGCCTGGCATTGTGCGTGGCACCGCCTTATCACTGCTTGGTGGTTATGCGTTAACCAGTGGTTCCCGTGCCATAGAAGAGGGTCTTAAGTCAGCTGACCCTTTGGTGCGTATGGGGGCCATTAGAGGTTCCGAGCGCTGGCCGGGGCAGCGTCAATGGCGGGCCCTCAAGCCTTTACTGGACGACCCGCTGCTCGCTGTGCGTCTAGAAGTTGTCGCTGCGCTGGCCGATTTGTATCCGGCGCTACCGCCGCCGGAGCAGGCAGTGCTCAAGGATTCTATTGAAGCCTATATTGATGTTCAGTTGGTCAGTGCCGACCGGGCAGAATCTTTGTCGAATATTGCTTCCATGTATCTGAATATGGGCGATATGGTCCGGGCCGAGCGCACGCTCGAGCGGGCGCTGAAGTTGAATGCTCAGTGGGTGCCAGCATTGATTAATTTGGCCGACATATATCGGGCCACCGGGCGCGATGAGCAAGGGGCCACTTTGCTAGATACTGCTTTAGAATTAACGCCCTCCGCGCCGGATGTGTTGCTGGCCAAGGCGCTTTGGTGGGTCCGGCAGGGTGACCGAACTCGGGCTATTGGTTTGTTGGCCCAAGGCTATAATGCCCAGTCAGTGTCTTCGCTGAATTATATTTACGCAGTAGCTCTGCATTCCAATGGCGACACAGCCAAGGCGTTGGCGGTAGTGGATGCGGCCATAGATGCGGGGCTGAGCGCCAACCAACTGGTGCAGTTAGGTTTGAGTATTACTCGCGAAACAGCAGACCTGGAGCGGGCTCGACGCTACCAGGCCTATATCAGTCGCTGATTTTTCCCTTTTTGGGCGGAGCTGAGATTTTTGTTTATTATTCGTCTTTAGCGAAATAGAATTTTAACGCGCGTAATGGCTGCTTGTTCAGAATGGCCAGCAACAGGTGCATTTTGCGGTAACTGAGTTTGCCTTGCTGAAACAAAACAATGCCACGCAGAGGCATGTTGTTGGCCATTTCTTCAAACATCTTGCGAATGGTTGCATCGTTGTTGCCAAGGCCCATGCCCTTCAGAAATCCCTCTACTGCTTTTGCTTTTATTTTGGCGCCCAACCAAGTTTCACCGATTTCGGCCAGCGATGAATTGGCGTGGAAGGGGCGTGGCGGTTCTCCTTTTGGCGCAGCCTTGCCGAGCATTTGCGCAAAGGCTTCATCCGATACTTGGATAACGGTTTGATCCAACTTGGGGCCAAGGCAGCTTAGCGCCTGGGGGCTGGGTTGCGCAGTTTTCTGTTGGCTTGGATCTTCTATGGTTAACTCAAGTGTTTGCCTGATATCACGGCTAGACGCTCCAATGCGCAGCGTATATTGGCCCGGTTCTATGTTGGGTTGATTCATTCCTTGGTCGAAATAAGCAAAGTCCGCAGAACTGATTTGAATAGTCACAGTGCTCTGTTCGTCGGGCTGTAAAAATATCTTGGCAAACCCGGCTAGCTCTTGGTCTGGACGATAAACTTTGCTGTTCAGCGCATGGCGATAAACCTGCACGCATTCGGCCCCGGCCATCGCGCCAGTGTTTTTCACTGCAACAGATACCTGTATTGTCGTTGGGGTGATTAGGTCAGCGGACACTGTGCTTGTGCTGATTTGAGCATCGCTATAGGCAAAGCTACTGTAGCTTAGGCCGTGACCGAAGGGGAATAAGACGGGGCGGTTGGCGCTGTCGAAGTATCGGTAGCCAACGTATAAACCTTCTCTGTATTGAATTTGTCGCCTCTCACCCGGAAACCAGGTATTTGACGGTACATCTTCAAGGCTGAGCGGAAACGTTTCTGTCAATTTGCCGCTTGGATTCGCTAGACCTATTAGAATGTCGGCAATGGCGCTGCCGCTGGCTTGGCCTGCTAGATAACCTTCCAAAACAGCAGGTATTTGGTCTATCCAAGGCATTTCTACCGGTGCGCCATTAGCCAGTACCACGACGGTTCTTGGGTTTGCTTGAACAACTGCTTGAATGAGGCGGTTGTGTTGCTCTGGCAGTTGCATGTGTTCGCGGTCGAACCCTTCAGACTCATAAATGCCGGGTAAGCCTGCATAAACTATGGCCACGCTGCATGCCTTGGCCGCAGCAACGGCTTCATCAATTAACCCCTGATCTAACTCGCTGTGCTTGGCGTCAAAGCCCTCAGCGTAGACTAGGTTGTCGATACTCTCGCTGAGCGCGTTAAACAGGGTGTCTACTTGGGTGGGCCGAACCTGTGAGCTACCAGCGCCTTGAAATCTTGGTTTTTTCGCGAACGCGCCAATGAGCGCCACACTTTCGCTGTTGTTGATGGGCAAAAGATTAGATGAATTTTTAAGTAACACGCAGGACTCAACGGCAGCTCTGCGCGCAAGTTGGTGGTGTGCGGCAAGGTCAATATTCGGATTGCGCTCTGGCAGTTGGGCGCCAGCTAAACTGATGCAAAGGTTTCTAAGCACGGTATTGTTTAAGTCCGCTTCACTCAGCTCACCGTTTTCTACTGCGTTCAGTACTAACTTATCGTTAATGCCGCCACTGCTGGGCATCTCTAGGTCGAGGCCTGATTGGACGCCTAATACGCGATCATTGGCTGCGCCCCAGTCAGTGACCACGGCGCCATCAAAGCCCCATTCGTCGCGCAGAACCTCGTTTAATAGCCAGTTGTGCTCGCTGCAATATTCGCCGTTCAAGCGGTTGTAGGCACACATGACCATCCACGGTGCAGATTTTTTAACCGCTATTTCAAAACCCTTTAAATAAATTTCGCGTAAGGTGCGCGGGTCTACTATGGCGTCCATATACATACGCCCAAATTCTTGGTTGTTCACCGCAAAGTGCTTTAGGCAGGCGCCCACGCCTTGGCTTTGAATGCCCGATACCAGTGCTGCTGCAATTTCGCCGGAAATCAGGGGGTCTTCAGAAAAGTATTCAAAATTTCTACCGCATAAGGGGTGGCGTTTTATGTTCATACCCGGACCGAGCAAAACGGCGACGTTTTCTTCCACACAATGCTCACCAAGTGCTGCACCAACGTCATGCATCAGTTCTCGGTCCCAAGAGCTGGCCAGGCTAGATGCGGTGGGGAAGCAGGTGGCTGGAATGCTTTTGTTTGCACCCAAATGATCTGCGGCTGCGCCTTGTTTGCGCAGGCCATGGGGGCCGTCTGTGACCATAACTGGAGCGAGTCCTAGGCGCTCAATACCTTCTAGGTGCCAGAAATCTTGGCCGGAACAGAGCTTCGCTTTCTCCTCCAAAGTGAGCTGCGTCAGTAACGCTTGGGCAGCTTGTTTGATTTCAGCTGAGATGGGTTCCGAAGTAGGTTCTGCGTGGCTCACAATATATCCAATGAATTTGATGGCGGTTAGGGTCGCAAAGATTTGTTGTTTTGCCTAGCGCTGGCTGAGGTTTTGTAGTGGCAATAGATGTCCTGCTAAACGCCATTCAATGTCCTTCGTGTGCGTGTTTCAAGCACCTTGCTATTTCATAAGGTGTTGGCACATTCTTAGCCCTAATATTGTTGGTCATTGAATAGGCCAACGCTCTGATTAACCGAATTCATCGAGGCGCTATGTATAGTCCCAACCAACCCTATTCATCTAATCGCTCGCCGGTGGCGGCTGATAATTTGGTCGCAACCTCTCAGCCGCTGGCCGTACAGGCAGGCTTAGATGCCCTGCGTTGTGGGGGTAATGCTGTGGATGCGGCGCTGGCTGCGGCTATTACTCTGGCAGTGGTTGAGCCAAATAATAACGGTCTTGGCAGCGATGCGTTTTGTTTGCTTTGGGATGGCAGTGAAGTGGTGGGCCTAAATGCCTCGGGTCGAGCACCTATGGATTGGAGTCTTGAGCGTTTTCAGGGTCTGAAGAGAATGCCGGAACTGGGCTGGGACAGCGTCACCGTGCCTGGCGCGGTGAGCAGCTGGGTGGCGTTGAGTGATCGCTACGGCAAGTTGGATTTTCCAGATTTGTTTAAATGGGCTATTCATTATGCGCAAGAGGGTTTTTTGGTGGGGCCAAAGTCCGCTTATTATTGGCAGATGTTGGCCCGCTATTACGATGATTTTCCTGATTTTGGCGAGCACTTTTTGCCGGCGCCAAATTCTGGTGAACGCTTCCGCCGGCCTGACTTGGCTAAAAGCCTGCGTCTTATTGCACAAAGTCATGGCCAAGATTTTTATCAGGGCGAGCTAGCTCAAGCCATTGCGGCTGCGTCACTTGCCGGTGGTGGCGCGTTGAATATGGCGGACATGTTGAGTCATCAGGCGGATTGGGTGGCACCTATTGCTCAGCATTATCGCGGTGTGGATTTGCATGAAATACCGCCCAATGGTCAGGGGTTGGCCGCGCAGATTGCGTTGGGCATTTTGCAGCATTTGCCAGTAGGCGAATTAGATACTGCGGCCCAGATGCATCACCAAATTGAGGCGATGAAAATTGCCGTGCATGCCTCGCAGGAGCATTTTGCCGATGCTGGGGCGATGTATTTAAGTCCAGAAGACCTGTTGGAAAAGGGCTCGCTAGAGGCGGCAGCTAAAAGCATTACCGATAAGGCCCAAGGCTTGCCACCAATGACGCTGCCGGTGAGTCACGACACCGTGTACCTCACCTGCGCTGACAGCTCGGGCATGATGGTGTCTTTTATCCAATCTAACTTCCGTGCCTTTGGTTCGGGCATTGTGGTGCCGGGCACGGGCATTGCCATGCAAAACAGGGGTTCTGGGTTCGTGCTTGATGCTGAGCACCCCAACTGTGTGGGACCCAATAAGCGACCTTTCCACACGATCATTCCCGGCTTTGTAACAAAGGACGGCGCACCATTGCTCAGCTTTGGTGTGATGGGTGGACATATGCAGCACCAGGGGCATGTGCAAATGGTCAATAGAATTTGCGACCACGGGCAAAATCCCCAGGCTGCCAGTGATGCGCCACGATGGCATGTTTATCCAGATATGAGTGTGGGGCTAGAGGCGGGGATACCCGAATCGGTCGCCCAAGACCTTAAAGATCGCGGGCATGAGGTACGCTACGACGATAAAGAAAGCACATTTGGTGGCGCCCAACTTATTCAAAAGCTCGCCGACGGTTATGTGGGTGGGTCTGACCATAGAAAAGAGGGCATGGTCGCAGGCTTTTGATTTGTCGTAATATGCAATTTTGAGTATACAAATAGCTAAAAAGTCTATCTAAGCGCTGTTAGTGATGGTAAATATGTGAATAATGCATTTCACGACATATTTATTAGGCAGTGGTACGGATCATGGACATTCCTCAGGCCCTTCGCGACAACCCAATAGAGGGTGGTTTTTGGGACATAGCGCGCGTACACGACGTTTTTCTCGCAACCGAAGGTGAACGCTCTCTGCGCTCTACCGAGCGCTGGTTAGACGCTGCAACTTGGTTGCCCAAAGCGGTAAGTCTTACCCAGCTTGAGGATGAAGACGGTCGCGGGCTGAAAAGCGCGGTGGTCGATAGTTTGCAGGCGGTGGCCAAGCGTAAGAGACAGCCGGTATTCTTCCTGCAAATTGTCAGCGGTGAATTGGCTCCCATCTTGGTCCTCAATGACGGCAGACTATCCCGTCAGTGGCGCTTCTTGCCGCCGAATTATGCCATTGAGCACATTGCGGACGCCCTAGCAGCGGTCTTAGGTGACAAGTCTGGTTTGGTCTGGCCTTTTGGTTCAAGCATTGAGCTGTGCCGTGAATGGGTTGCCCAAGCGAAAACGCATAACATCACGCTGCCTTCGGGGGCGCGTTTAACCATTGGTTTGAGTGCCTTTCACCAGCCCAAGTCCGCCTCAATATCTGCTGTGTTGCAAAAAAAGAGCGCCAGCCCCAATGCGCAACCCGCAGGTCGTTTGGCTTCCAGCAAAGAAATGACCCACCTTGACCGCTTGGAAGCGGAGAGCATTCATATTATGCGTGAGGTGGTGGCTCAAGCTGAAAATCCAGTGATGTTATACAGCGTGGGTAAAGACAGTTCAGTGATGCTGCATTTAGCACGCAAGGCCTTTTACCCAAGCCCGCCGCCGTTTCCATTGATGCACGTAGACACCCGCTGGAAGTTTCAGGCCATGTACGATTTTCGTGATTATATGGCGAAAGAAAGCGGTATGGAGCTTATCGTGCACGTGAACCCTGAAGGCGTGGCGAAGAACATTAACCCTTTCGATCACGGCAGTGCCATTCATACCGATGTAATGAAAACTCAGGGGCTGAAGCAGGCGTTAGATGAGCATGGCTTTGACGTGGCCTTTGGTGGCGCGCGTCGAGACGAAGAAAAAAGCCGTGCTAAAGAGCGCATTTTTTCTTTCCGCAATGCCAATCATCGCTGGGATCCAAAGAATCAAAGACCAGAGTTGTGGAATTTGTACAACGGCTACAAAAATCCCGGCGAGAGTATTCGGGTATTTCCATTGTCCAATTGGACGGAATTAGATATTTGGCAATATATTTACCGGGAGCAAATTCCTATTGTGCCGCTGTATTTTGCAGCCGAACGACCGGTGGTGGAGCGCGATGGCATGTTGGTGATGGTGGATGATGATCGCATCAAGCTGGCACCTGGTGAGCAAATTGAAAGTAAATTAATTCGCTTTCGCACATTGGGTTGCTACCCTCTCACCGGAGCAGTTGAGTCTGATGCAGACGATCTTTCGTCTATCGTTTTAGAATTGCTCAATAGCCGGACCAGCGAGAGAGAGGGTCGGGCCATTGATTCGGATTCATCCGCTTCCATGGAGAAGAAGAAGCAAGAGGGGTATTTCTAGTGCAAACCCAGATAGAAAATTTGTCGCCAGAAGAGGCGCGCCGTCGTGTGGATGAATATTTGCAGGGACAAAGCGAATTAGACCTTTTGCGTTTTATTACCTGTGGCAGTGTGGACGATGGCAAAAGTACCCTCATCGGGCGCATGCTTTACGAGGCGCAACTGGTCTTTGATGATCAAGTCACTGCGCTGAAAAACGACTCCAAACGCCAAGGCACCCAGGGCGGCGACATAGACTTTGCACTGTTAGTAGATGGCCTGGCCGCTGAACGTGAGCAAGGCATTACCATTGACGTGGCCTACCGATTTTTTGGTACCGAGCACAGAAAGTTTATTGTCGCGGATACGCCCGGGCACGAACAATACACCCGCAATATGGTCACCGGCGCATCTACCGCAGATGTGGCTGTCATTTTGGTTGACGCCTCCCAGGGCATTTTGACGCAAACCCGGCGGCACTCTTTTTTGACATCGCTGTTGGGTATTCCTCATGTGGTGCTGGCTATCAATAAGATGGACCTTGTGGACTATGATGAAGAAACCTTTCACAAGATTACCGAGCAATACAACGAATTTGCCAAGCAGCTGACCTTTAAGAGTATTACGCCCATTGCGTTATCTGCGCTCAAGGGCGACAACGTGATTCAACGCTCAACTCAGATGCCTTGGTATCAGGGGCCAACATTGCTGGGTTTTCTAGAGACCGTAGAAGTAGGTCGCTTGAATAGCGAGCATGGGTTTCGCTTTCCAGTGCAGTGGGTGAATCGTCCTAATGCAGAGTTTCGTGGATTTTCCGGCGCGGTCGCGGCTGGCAGCATCGCCAAAGGCGACGCCGTAAAAATTATGCCGAGTGGCCTAGAGGCCGCTGTTGAAGACATTGTTTTGTTCAAAGACAGTTTGGATCAGGCGCTGTCTGGTCAGAGCGTGACACTGACATTAGACCGCGAAGTGGATGTGTCTCGCGGTGACGTCATTGTAGCCGCGGACGATGTGTGTGACGTTTCTGACCAATTTGATACGTCGTTAGTTTGGATGGAGGCAGATAACGGTTATGTGGGCCGGTCTTACTGGCTGATGCTGGGTGCAACACGCATTAACGCCACTCTGACCGAAATTCGTTACAAATATAACGTTAACTCGCTAGAGCAGTTGCCTACCCGCAGTTTGGGTTTGAACGATATCGGCCGGGTGTCACTGAGCGTTGATCAACCCATTCCTTACGAATCCTATGCCCAGTGCGCAAGTATGGGCTCGTTTATTTTGATGGACCGTTACAGCCATGCCACTGTGGCCGCGGGCATGATCAATTTTGGTTTGCGCCGCGCACAAAACTTGTACCCCCAAGATCACAGCGTGAACACACAGGCGCGGTCGCAGTTGATGGGCCATAAAGGCAAGGTGTTCTGGTTAACAGGATTGAGTGGGTCAGGTAAATCTACCGTTGCCAACGCTTTTGAAAAAGCCCTACAGGCTCAAGGCGTGCACAGCTATATCCTAGATGGCGACAATATTCGAACAGGACTCAATAAAGACCTAGGCTTCACCGAAGCGGATCGTGTAGAAAATATCCGCCGCACGGCAGAAGTGGCCAAACTGATGAAGGATGCCGGGTTGGTAGTGATTACCGCATTTATCTCTCCGTTTCGTTCCGAGCGAGACATGGCTAGAAGCCTATTTAGTGATGACGAGTTTGTTGAGGTGTTCTTAGATGTCTCTCTGGAAACCGCAGAGGGCAGAGACCCTAAAGGCCTTTACCGCAAAGCGCGGCAGGGTGAGTTGCCGCACTTTACTGGCATAGACTCCCCTTATGAAGCGCCTGAAACTGCGGAGCTTATTCTCGATACCGACGCTTTAAGTGTTGAGCAGTGCGTAGACAAACTTATGGCGTTGA
>Ga0233432_10000270_pt1 | contig 49436 bp, 43 predicted proteins | sample SI_122_August201_6_FD_179870 | JGI IMG/M metagenome (GOLD analysis project Ga0233432, IMG submission 179870) | Seawater microbial communities from Saanich Inlet, British Columbia, Canada - SI_122_August2016_10_MG | ecosystem: Environmental > Aquatic > Marine > Inlet | place: Canada: British... | reverse complement strand
AAATATATCGATTGAGTTAGTGTTATAAGCTAAAGACTTAATTAATTAGTCTTTGTTAAACCTTTATTATTCACGAATAATACGGAATGAATCCTAAAAATACATGAATATTGATATATTTTGATTAAAAATATTAGGTATTATCTATGGAAGGGCTTTTTTAGTTCTATGGAGCCGTTTGATTCTTAATAAACAAAAGCAACCTGAACTTTTAGCAGAAAATAATTAGGATGCCGAGCAAGAAGTGCTGTTTACCTATTGAGATTTTGGATTTCCTGTAATTTATTGAGAGCGCGTGATTTTAAATTTTCGAACTCATTCTCTTTGATATTTGAACGTGTGTATTCTAAATGTAACCATATTATATAGGTTGCTACGACATCTTCGTAACAATAATTCTCAATATCTTTGAAATCACCCCTTAAGTATTGCTCATAGACCACATTTCCTTCTGATACTTGCTTAAAAGGTATGCTTATAAGCATGCCTAGATGTTTCAATTTAGGCCAAGCGCTTGCTCCATAATTGCTGAATTCGTCTACTAAATCCACATTATTAGCGCTAAATCTGTACTTGATTTCTCTATGGCTGAGTCTAGGAGGCATCTGCAGATTGAATTTTAAAGCTCGATACTCCATAACGGGTAAATCAAAACCTCTTCCATTATGGTGAATCAAGTTAAAATCTTTGTAGGTCAGTAATTCTTGAAATAATTTAATTAACCCCTCTTTCTCATCCTCTCCTGACCAGGCCTCTTTTTGCTTAGGCTGGCCTTTTGCGTCTACCCAAAGTCCCACCCAAGATACTATTTTATGGAACATAGGGGGTAAAAAGCCCGAAGCTCCACGTCCCACTCTTTTCGCAGCTATGTCAATACAATCTTGGTCGGTTAGGTCCTCCAGTGTAGGTATAGTTTCTTCATCTCTCCATTCATCAGCCGTCAAAGGTTCTTGATCCAGCATTGACCTAATTAATGCTACATCTGGCACTGTTTCTAAATCAAATATAAAATACATACACGCTCAAGGGTTGATTGGATGGTTAGCTTAGCTTCGTTCTCCACGGAGATTCTCTTGGAATCCTTGTGCTATCTGAAGGTTCGATTCATCGTTAGCTTGATGAGCTGAAATCAGCCACATCATTTTGGTAACACTTGCCTCTAATGTCATATCACCCGATGACAGCACGCCGAAATCTAGAGCGGTCCTTCCCGCAGAATAATTCTTTAAATTTACCGCATCATGATTTGCCTGTGAAGTTATGACGGTAATTAGATCCATATCCTTACAACGATGCAGAAAAGGAATCCATGAATATTCCCCCTTTACTGGGAAATTGCCGCTACCATAGGCTCTGATAATAAGAGCATCAATATTTTCTAAGGCAATTGATTCGAGTTGATTGGTTTGGAAGCCTGGATGAATCGTCAAGACTAGTATATTACCGCTGAAGCCTGAACGAAACCTAGGTCCCTTAGTTGAAAATTCAGGGGTTGTGACCAGCCAGTTTTTTTTATGAAAATCGATATCTAAACCAATATCTGCCAAACTAGGATAATTTGGAGTGGCGAAAGCATCAAAATCACCAATACTCATTTTGGTAGCACGATTGCCTCGATAAACATGGTCATTGAAGCAAATGGCTACTTCTGGCAAATCTGAAGTGGCAATTTCCACTGAATTGATCAAATTACGTTGCGCATCACTTCTAATTCTGCTTAGTGGAACCTGGCTACCCGTCAAAATAACAGGTTTGTCTAAGCCTTCTATTCCAAAACTAAGAGCTGAGGCCGTATACGCCATAGTATCGGTACCATGTAAGATGACAAATCCATCGTACGAAGAATATCTCTGCTCAATAAGTTTAAGTAAAGAATCCCAATGATGTGGATGTAAATCAGAACTATCTTCAAATAAAAGCGGCTCGACATCTATATCTGCAATTACACTTAAGGAAGGTATTTGCTTGTACAATTGGTCTGACCAACGATCAGGATCTAGGATAACACCATCTAGTTGGGCTTGCATTGCAATAGTTCCACCAGTTTGAATAAGCAGTACTCTTTTCATTATCGGATGAACTTCGCCTTCATATTATCGTTTCTGCTTGTGTTGAAGGAAGGAATCAAAATTCTTAACTCCAGCGGGTACATTATGATAGGCATAAGGTTCTCCGTAGGTGCACCCACCTAAGTGACCAAAATATCGTGCTCTTGCTTCAAGTTGTTGAAAAAAGGATGGGTCTGAGATATACGTTTTTGGCTGATCATCACCAGATGGTGCATTGAATTGAGTGGTGAATGCAGCCATAGCCTTAACTTTGATGTCCCAAACATCGGTAATGTCTAATATGATTTGATAATCTATAGGTCGATCCTGCATGTAGTGAAAAACATGATGAGGTCGCCATACCTCTTGTTTTTCTTGACTTATTGGGTCGTTGGTCTCAATTTTAATGAGACCAGAATAAAATAGGGCATCTGCACATAGTTTAGTTGCCTTACCATGGTCTGGGTGACGATCTGATGGGGCTCCTATAAAGCAAATTGTGGGTCTTGTACTTCGAATTTCCTGGATAATTTTTTTTTGATTTGTGCGATTATTTTCGATTACAGAATCAGCTATTCTTAGATTATTTCTATAATGTAACCCGAAAATTTCACTGGACACTTTAGCCTCTTCATATCTTGATTCAATGGTCCCGCGAGAACCCATTTCACCCTCGGTTAAATCTACTATTCCAACTTTATAACCTTGTTTTATCATGCTAGCTATCATACCGCCACAACCCAGTTCAGCATCATCGGGATGGGCAGCAAATACGAGTATATCTAAGTTTATCATATATAAGTTTGAGAGTTATTTATATTGGAACTTAATTATTCGATGTTCGTATACCGAACTTTGTATGATTTAGGATAAATATATCATTTATAACACAATATAATGAAGTTCATTAGCAGCATACAGGAAGGGCTTAAAATTGCTCTTCATGCACTTAAAACCAACAAGTTGAGAGCTTTTCTAACTACTCTTTGTATCATTATAGGGATTACTATGGTAACAGTAGTCGATACAGTGACTACAGGGATGGATAAAACCTTTGATGATAGTATGGCGATGTTAGGGCAAAATGTGGTTTACATAGAAAAATGGCCATGGGATGGAGATGGAGTTAAATGGTGGGAAATAATGAACCGCAAAGAAATGGAAGTAGAATATGCTGAATTTATCGAGAGTAGAAGTCGTTATGCCTCTACCGTCGCTTTTTCTGCAAATCGTAACACGACCATACGTTATAAAGATAATTCTGCCGAAGGGGTAGGCTTGCAAGGCAGCACTCATAACTTTCTTGATATTCAAGGTCTTGATATAGATTCTGGAAGAATGTTCACGGAGTCTGAAGTGCATTCTCGGTCCAACGTGGTGATACTCGGTCAATCATTGGTTTCCGCAATATTTGAGCAGGAGAATCCAGAGGGTAAGACAGTGCGAATTGGCGGGCAAAAGTTTACTGTGATTGGGGTGCTCACTAAGCAAGGTAGTTTTTTGGGATTAGGTGATTCAGATAATCGTGTGATTATACCAATTACCTCCTATGAAAAGATTTATGGTCTTAAATACGGTCTGCAACTTAGTATTAAGTTCCCAGATCAGACAGCCTTAGAAGAAGGAAAATACGAGGTAGAAGGATTAATGCGACAAGTACGTCAATTAGAGGCAACTGAGGAAAATGACTTCGCTATGAATGAGCCAGATACTTTTAAAGAACAATTAGCTGGGATTAAAAATGGGATTTACATGGGTGGATTTTTATTGGTTGGCCTCTCATTGTTAATTGGGGGTATCGGCATAATGAATATAATGTTCGTGTCGGTAAAAGAGCGAACCAAAGAAATTGGTATTAGAAAAGCAGTAGGAGCTAAATCTTGGGAAATTTTAGCTCAATTTCTAATTGAGGCAATCGTTTTATCTTTGTTAGGTGGGATCATCGGCGTACTAATAGCGGCTGGATTTACCTTCATGATTGATCAGGTCTTCACTGCGCAAATGAACGTACAAGTGGTACTTTTGGCAGTAGGATTGTGTACTCTGGTAGGGGTGACATTTGGATTCATACCAGCCTATAAAGCAGCAAAATCTGACCCCATAGAATCATTACGATTCGAATAAACGCGAGGAACTCAACATTATGTTCAATCTAGAAATATTAGCTCAAGCTATAAAAGCGCTGTTTACAAATAAATTACGGTCCTCATTAACTCTATTGGCTTTAGTCATAGGTGTTTTTTCTGTATTGGTATCGACGACGGCAGTGGCTGTTTTAGACAACTACTTTACTGAAACCCTTAGTCTAATGGGAAGTGATGTAGTTACCATTCAGAAAAATCCTGCCATTCAACTCTCAGGAAATAATGACAAAAGAAACCGAAAAAGAATCACCTTTGAACAAGCTGAAGAATTAGAAGATCGCCTTAGTTATGCGGAAGGTTTAAGTCCATTAGAAACTTTTAGTAGAACTAAGATTCAATATGAAGAAAGAGAGACAGAGCCTAATATTTTAGTCAGTGGCAGTAATGAATACTATATCTATAACAATTCCTACGAAATGGAAGTTGGTAGGAATTTAAGTCCTGAAGATGTTCAGTATGCTCGTTCAGTGGTGGTTATCGGATATGATATTCAAACCGAATTATTTCCCAGTTTAGATCCTATTAATAAAGAAATACGAATCGACGGTAGGTCCTATACTATCATAGGGGTTACTGCCAAAAAAGGAGCAATATTTGGAAATTCTTTTGATGATTACGTACTTATTCCATACACCACTGGATTAAATGCTTATGGGGGAAATAGAGACATAGGTATACAGGTTAGAGCGCCAGACATTACAGGTATTCAAAAAGCTATAGATGAATTAACGGGTGTTCTTAGGGTTATAAGGGCTGTACGTGCAGGGGATGAAAATGATTTCGAGATAGTGACTAATGAATCTCTTTCAGGGTCCTTTGATGTATTTACCTCTGCTCTGTATGTAGGGGGTGCTTTCATTGGGCTTATCACCCTGCTTGGAGCGGGTATTGGAGTGATGAATATCATGTTGGTATCGGTAACTGAAAGAACCAAAGAAATAGGAATAAGAAAAGCCGTTGGTGCCACAAAAAAAGCAATTATTAATCAGTTTTTAGCCGAAGCTATATTTGTTTGCCAAATTGGTGGGGTTATAGGGATGATTTTAGGTATTGGGGCGGGTAATTTTCTAGCCTATGTCATTGATGCTAGTGTGGTCATACCGATATGGTCCGTAATAGGTAGTTTTATGGGTATGTTATTTATAGGTGTTATTTTCGGAGTATACCCTGCATTTAAAGCCGCCCAATTAGATCCTATTGAAAGCTTAAGATATGAATAGTGATTAGGCAGTTAGGGGTAAAATTTGGTATATTTTAATCAGTAAAATAAAGGAGAGTGCCATGGATGAACAAATTTTAGACAACTTAAACAAACGACTCGAAAAGACAATAACCGATACCGAAACTGTTCTTGAAGAACCATTGAAACTAGATGTAGAAGAACTAAAGGATCAAGTGGAATCAATCGTACGAGAGCATCCTATTAAAAGTGTATTGGTATCTTTTGGGGTAGGGTATCTACTTTCAAGACTATTCAAATAAACTGATTAGTAATTCACCTTTGACTATTGTAGCGTATCTGAATGAATGAATCGATTAAAGAGTTAGCGCGTGATTTAAAGGATTACATCGAACTTCGTTTCGATTGGATTGCTTTAAATGCTAGTGAAGTCTTATCACATTTGGTTTCAATCGTTCTTCAAAAAATATTTGCCATAATTTTATTAGGCATTGCATTGTTTTTCTTAATGTTTGCCTTAGCCCAGTATTTAGGTGATTTAATGGGAAATCCCATTTTTGGATACCTTTGCATTGGCTCTGTATTGCTACTTCTATCAATACTCTTTCTTCCGAATACCCCTAGATTTATCTTTAACCGAATGAAAGAATCGCTTACTCATGATCTATCTAACAAGTTATTAGTTAAGAAAAAAGATTATGACAAATAGCCAATTAAAAAAGCAGGAGATAGAAAAAAAAATTCAGGCCATTGAGCAACGCTTCGATAATAAATTTCAAGCGACCAAGGAAACTATTGAGTTGGGTAGATCGCCTCAAAAATTAGTTTTAAAAAGGCCACTCGGCTCTTTGTTAATAACTTTTGGTTTGGGGCTAATAGTTGGTAAAGTGGCTCGGGCCGCATCGACCCGAAAAAGATTCACCTCCGATACCCACCATAATAGCCTGCAGAATCATTCAAATTACTCTAATCAATTCAAGGAGAGAAGTGGATTGGTGAGTAATGAAGTGAAGCTGAGTGTGAAAAAAAGAATTACTCAAAAAATAATTAATGGCTTGCTTGATTATGCCGAAGAGTCATTGAATGACTACTTGAGAAGAAGTAATTCGAAAAAAGGGACTGAATCAAATAAGTAAAAATCGGGTTTAAGCTCAAAGGTAGACAAGTCCCTACAAATAACGTTAAAGCTTAGCTGTTTACGACAAACCTATCGTGATACTCAAGTAAAAGAATATTAACGAAAACTAATTAACCGAATTTTGTAACTATTTTTACAGCAATTCGTTAACTCTCTAGTAATAAAAAATACATACAGAAATGCTCAAGCAAAAAACACTCTTTATATTATTATTTGGTCTAATTTCAACCTCTTTATTTGCTCAAAGTGCTGATATTAGAGTCATTACAATCGATGAAGCTATTTCCATTGCACTGGAAAATAATTATTCGTTAAAACAGGCAAAAAATGAATTAGATTTGGCCGAAGATCTAATTTTTAGTGAAAAAGCAGATTTTCTTCCTAGTGTTTCTGCCAATATGAATGGGAGTAGAACCACAGGTCAGCAGTTTCTTTTTGACAGATTTAGTGAAGGGTTAGATCCATTTGTAGATGTTAGATCACAATCTATTAGTGGCGGTATGAATGCGAGTATTAACTTGTTTAACGGATTTAATAATATACTAACGTTAAAGAGTAGTCAATCTAATAAAGAATCAAGAGAGCAGCAGTACGAAAGAGCCAAGGAATTGGTTATATTCAATACGGCATCAAGGTATCTACAGGTATTGTTAGACAAAGAATTACTGGCAATTGCTAAGCAAAATCTTGAGACGTCATCAGCACAATTAGAGCAGGTTCAAGCACAAGTGGAACTAGGCGCTAGACCTATGGTAGATCTATTTAATCAAGAAGCTCAGGTAGCAAATGATGAGTTGGTTGTAACCCAAAGAGAAAATACTCTCTCCTTAAATAGCTTACTATTAATTAGACAGTTAGAGATAGATCCATTAGGAGCATATGACTTTGTAGTTCCTGACTTAAGCTTAAATAATCTTCCTTGGATGGATGTTAATTTGAGGTCGTTGGTTAACGAAGCTCTCACTACTCGAAGTGATATTTTAAGTGCTGAAGCTTCAATTTCATCATTGCGATACCAAATGCAAGTTACGAAAAACAGTCTATTGCCTACCTTAAGAGCATCTGCAGGCGTTTCTTCTCGATATTCCGATCAGTACTCTATTGGTGGTGCTGAAGTCAGCTTTTCGGATCAGTTTTTTGATCAACAGGTAAACCGGTCACTAGGTTTATCGTTTAATGTGTCTTTGTTTAATAATTGGAATAGAATGTATTCCATTCAATCGTCTCAAGTTCAGTTAAAAAATGCTGAATTAAACTTGGATAATTCTAAGATGCAGGTGATTCAGGAAGTCTCCCAAGCATACAATGATTATAGCTCATATGTAAAGCAATTAGAAGCCTCTGAAAAATCTTTAGTAGCATCTGAGCGAGCCTTTCAGACACAACAAGAGCGTTATAATTTGGGTGCGAGTACACTCATTGAGCTTACTCAAGCTCAGTCTTCTTTTGTGAGTGCTCAGTCTAACTACACCCAAGCAATGTACAATCTAATTTTCCAAGAAAAACTATTGGACTTTTATCTCGGAAAATTAAAAGGCGACAACATTTTTTAATGTTCTTCCTTCTGAATAAAATAATCTAATCAAATCTATGTCATCTAAATCGAACAAATCATCAAATAAAACACTTATAAATACGTCCATTGTACTTATTAGTATTATGGTAATAATCTTTTCCTTGAAACAATTTGGGGTAATTGGTGAATCAAACTCTGATATAGAGGTTGAAACGACGTTTACCAAATATGCAACCATCACCCAAAAAGTTTCCGCGTCTGGGAATATTCAACCTGAGGTAGAGGTTATCATTCGGCCAGATGTATCCGGTGAAATAATAGAATTAGCTGTGCAAGAGGGTGATTTTGTTCGAGAGGGTGATCTATTGGTACGAATAAAACCAGATATTTATCAAGCGAGAATTGATAATTTGAACGCTGCATTGTTGACTCAAAAAGCCAGAATGGAGCAAACCAGAGCAGCACTCATCCAAGCTGAAGCAACCTACACTAGAGACAAAGAGCTTTTTGAAAAGGCATTAATATCTGAACTACAATACATACAAACCACCTCAAATTGGGAGTCACAAAAGGCCAACCTAAAGGCTTCTGAATATCAAATCGAAAGTGCACAGGCACAGTTAAGACAAGCGCAGGAGGAGTTAGAACAAACAGTCATTAGAGCTCCACAAAATGGGACGGTCACAGGTTTAACGGTAGAGGCGGGTGAACGAGTTTTAGGGAATGCTCAAATGGCCGGTACCGAGATGATGAGAATCTCTTTGCTAGATAGAATGGAGGTAGAGGTAGATGTTAATGAAAATGACATCGTCAATGTCCATTTGAGTGACACTGCGCGCATCGAGGTAGATGCTTATCCAAATCGAATCTTTAATGGCGTGGTTACTGAAATTGCCAATTCTGCAAGAGTATCAGGTGCAGGTACCAATGAACAAATAACGAACTACAAAGTTAAAGTAAGGATTGTAACTCCTCATAATCTGGGACAAGGTGGAGGACAACTTCAAGCCATGGCTACCGAAGAGGTCACCCAATTATTACCCACACCAAATTTTAAACCCGGTATGTCCGCTAGTGTAGATATTGAAACTGACACGGCTACCGATGTCGTTTCGGTTCCAATACAAGCTGTGACGGTACGTGATTTTTCTCTGGACAAGGAAACAGGCTCACCTTCAAAGGATTCAATGGATGATGAAACTAACCAGGAGGATGCTACACTTGCGTCATTAAAGGTGAAGGAACAAGACATTAGAAAAGTAGTATTTGTTATAGAAGATGGAGTCGCGGTTCGTAAAGAAGTAGAAACTGGTATTAGTGATAATGCTAATATACAAATATCGCAAGGGTTGGATATAGGGGAAGAGATTGTTATTGGTAGCTATAGAACCCTTTCTAGAACATTAAAAAATAATGATAAAGTGATCATAGCAAAAGAGGGTGAGAGTAATGAGTAATGCTCAAAGAGATGCAGTGATACAGATTGAAAATCTAACCCGTGTGTATCAGATGGGGGAGACAGAAGTACGTGCACTTGCAGGAGTGAGCTTAGAAGTTCAGCGTAATGAATACATAGCTATTATGGGCCCTTCTGGATCTGGCAAGTCTACCTTAATGAATATGATTGGCTGTTTAGATACTCCCAGCTCAGGCGAATACGTACTAAACGGAAATAGGGTAAGTCAAATGAATGATTCTGATTTAGCTGAGGTCAGAAACCGTGAGATAGGATTCGTATTTCAAACGTTTAATTTACTTCCTAGGACTAGTTGTTTGGCTAATGTGGAACTCCCACTAATTTACGCAGGTGTAAAAGCATCAGATCGTAAGGAAAGAGCTTTAGAGGTGTTAGATAAGGTAGGATTAGGTGATAGAGTTGACCATAAACCTAATGAGCTTTCGGGGGGACAGCGTCAACGTGTGGCAATAGCAAGAGCGCTTGTCAATTCGCCATCTATACTTCTTGCCGATGAGCCGACAGGGAATTTGGATACTAAAACAGGAGATGAAATCATGCTTCTATTCGAGGAGCTTTATCGTGCGGGGAATACAATAATCCTAGTTACTCATGAAAATGATATTGCCAATTATGCTCGACGAATCGTTCGATTACGTGATGGATTAGTTGAAAAGGATGTACCTGTACTTAATCCTGTACTAGAGAAAGAAACAATAGCCTAATTTAGTTTCTTAATCCAATACCTATCCCACCGTTAAAGGTGGTGTACTCTGCGGTGGTCACTTCTGCAAATATCCGTAATACAGCTAATTTAATTTGTGCACCCGCCATAAAGTGAATACCGCCATCATAATTCTGAGAATAGGATACAGGATCAGTTAAAGTGGTCTGAGAAACTCCAGATCCAATCACATAATCCCCTAGCATATTCAGCTCAAACGTACCGGATTGATAGCCTAGCCCTGCGTAAGCTGATAAAAATGGGATTGTTTTACCTATTAAAAAATTAGTTACAATTGCTTCGGTTGAGCTTTCGACGCGTTGCCCCTGGGCACCCTGATTAAATTCGAGATCCACCGCCATATTGAGCTGTGTATAAGCGGCCATTATGGTCAAATCTATCGGTAAAAGCTTACCACCTGGAATCCATTGATTTATATCATGTTTTATACCAACACCAATCAAGTCAACTGACCCAAAATGTTGCACATCAACTTCTGGGACGTAGCGAACGGTGACATCCGTGCCTAAAAATAAACCAAGATTAGCCTGAACCATTGGGGTAGGTACGTAGGGGAAATTTGTACCAGAAGGTAAGGTTAAAGTTGAGTTATCTGGCAGTGTGAGTATTTGGCCGGTTGAGTTGTCACCGGAGATTGTGTTTGACGTACCAGGGCTTACACTAATACCTTCAAGACCTATAGTACTAGCATCAAAAGTCTGTTCCAGAGTCGGTACGGTTGCAACAGAAGCCCGTAATTGGAGGCTAAACCCAAGTGATTTTGTAGCTTTTGCTTTGGTAGTCCAACCAGAATTTAATCCGGAAATGATTCCGTTGGGTAGAGGACTTAAATAGGCCTTAGTAAGCGCATCAACATTATCCCCGCCGGCATCAAGGAATTGCTCAATTTCTTTTAACTGTCCATGGGAGTCTTCAATAGGAGCTAAAAAGAATGTAACTAGAAGTATGCTAAAGAGGAATTTTTTCATGAGTAAATATTCTTGTTGTTACGTTATTTGAAATCAATCGCTTTCGGCATGAGTACTATAGCCTAAAGATCCATAGTTAATTGTTTAGATGTCCATCTCAAGAGGTGTTCGGCAAATATTTTAAAACCAAATTTATAAATTGAGCTTAATATAGCGAAAGAATAAACTGAATAGAAATTTTGTCTTGTCAGTACCATCTAAATGCTAGAGGATTCAATCATATTCATATAAGATAAATAGCGCGATGGTGCAATTTGGCCACGATCAACTGCTTCTAGCACTCCGCAGGAGGGTTCATGTATGTGCGTACAGGTATTAAATTTACATGATTCCCTAGGTAATAACATTTCAGGAAAATATAACGATATCTCCCAATCTTCTATATTATAAAGTCCAAACTCTCTAATACCAGGAGTGTCCGCTAAAAATCCACCAAAGGGTAAGGGTACTAACTTGGCAAAAGTGGTGGTATGTTTACCCTTATTTGAATAACTAGAAATTTCGGCAGTTCTTTCGTCTAATCGAACATCTATTGCATTCAATAAGCTTGTTTTACCAACTCCCGATGGGCCTATAAAGACACTTGTTTTATCCTTTATGAACGTTTTTAGCTCATCAATACTTTTTGGCGCAAGAATACTTCCATGCAACACATGATAGCCTAGGTCCTCATACAAAGTCGAAGTATGGGCGAGTTCATTCAAATCGGCATCATCTGCCAGATCCATTTTATTAAAAAACAACATAGGGGTTACCTGGTAAGCTTCACAACTGACCAAAAAACGATCAATAAAACCAGTTTTGTAACTGGGCTGTTTTATAGAACTGACCAAAATAGCATAGTCAATGTTAGACACTAATATTTGTTGACCACGCCTGCCATGAGTTGCCTTTCGGGTCACATAGTTAGTACGCTCTAGTATATCCGTTATTTGAGCCGATTTATCGTCGTTGATGGTATATTGAACATAATCACCAACAGCAATTGGATTTGTTTGGCCTGAATGAGTTTGCCGAAATTTTCCTGGTAGCCTTGCTGCGAGAATGCTACCATCAACCCCTTGAATATCATACCAACTTCCAGTAGACTGTATCACTCGAGCGGTATGAATCCCATCATGTTTATCAGGAGTGTTTAATGGCATGCACTATTTATTTGATTGTCATTAGGGATTATTTTTTTCAATCTTAGGTCGTTTGAAGAATTCAAAAGGGTCATTAATGGGGGTATCTTCCAATAATTTAGGTAGAACTTGATCCATTTGTTCAACATAAGAAATGGTTAGATTTCCAATGACTTCCTGTTCAATCTCAGCTACATCTTTTTCATTTTTACTAGGTAGCACTACTTCATGAATACCAGCACGTTTTGCAGCCAGCACTTTTTCCTTAATACCACCAACAGGAAGCACCAAACCTCTAAGGGTTATTTCACCCGTTAAGGCGATATCCCCTTTAACCTTTCGCTGAGTGTAAATGGATGCCAAAGCACTCATTATTGATACCCCTGCAGAAGGACCATCTTTTGGCGTGGCACCCGCAGGAACATGTAAATGAATATCCCATTGTGTAAAAGCGTTTTCAGTGATGCCAAGATCCTTTGAGTGTGCTTTTAGGTAGGAGAGTGCCAGTTGAGCAGACTCTTTCATCACATCACCCAGTTGACCGGTGATGTGTAATTTTCCGTTTCCAGGGCTCACACTTGCTTCGATAAATAAAATATCTCCACCAAACGGTGTCCAGGCTAAACCCGTTGCTACACCAGGAACCTTTGTGCGTTCGGCCGTGTCTTTTTGAAACTTTGGCTTACCTAATAGCTCTTCAATATCGGTGTCTTCAATGGTCGCCTCGCTAATTTCATCTAGTGCTACTTTAGCCGCAATGCCCCTGCATACCGATGCGATCTCACGATCTAAATTTCGAACACCTGACTCCCGAGTGTATTCCTCAATTATTTTTGCTAAACCAGTATCATTTATAGTTAATTGATTTTTTTTCAGCCCATTTTCTGAAATCTGTTTTGGAAGAAGATAATTTTTGGCTATTTGAGTTTTCTCTTCTTGTGTATACCCACTAATTGGAATTATCTCCATACGGTCTCTAAGTGGAGCAGGAATGGTGTCTAGATTATTAGCAGTGGTAATAAATAACACTTTAGATAAGTCGTACTCAAGTTCTAGATAATTATCACTGAAGGTGTCGTTTTGTTCTGGATCTAACACCTCCAATAGGGCTGAAGTAGGATCGCCTCGATAGTCTGCCCCAACTTTATCAATTTCGTCTAGCATAATGACGGGATTTCCTTTGCCTGCTTTTTTCATAGCGCGCAAAATTCTACCAGGTAGTGCCCCGATGTATGTTCGACGATGCCCCCGTATTTCGGCCTCGTCTCGGATACCCCCTAAGCTAAAGCGCTCAAATTCTCTGTCTAAAGCCCGTGCGATGGATTTACCAAGTGACGTTTTACCTACACCAGGAGGGCCATAAAAGCAAAGAATCGGAGCTTTCATATCATCCTTGAGTTTGAGTACTGCCAAATATTCAATAATGCGTTTTTTTACTTTTTCAAGCCCATAATGGTCTTTGTCCAGTATTGATTTGGCATAAGCTAAATCCAGTTTATCTTCTGAATATTCGTTCCATGGTAAATCCAAAATCCATTCTACATAGGAATGAATAATGCCATAATTAGGAGAAGAATTAGGTGTCATTTCAAGGCGTTGTAGCTCTTTTTCTGCTACTTCACGTGCGTAGTCTGGTAGGGTTTTTTCGGCAAGCTTGGTTTTTAATTTTTGAATATCCTGCTGTTCAGCATCTTCACCAAGTTCTTCTTGTATGGCTTTCATCTGTTGCCGTAAAAAAAACTCTCTTTGCTGATCATCAATGTCAGATTTAACTTTACTTCTTATTCGTTCACTTACATCTAACACTTGAAGTTCCTGCTCTAAAAAGCTCATTACATCCCGAAGATTTGCAGAAAATTCTTGTTGCTCGAGTAAGCGCTGTTTTTCCGTCAAATCCACGTTTAAGTTAGATGCAATAAAATTAAGTAGAAAAACAGGGCTGTTTATATTGTTAACCGCCACGGCAGCCTCGGATGGAATATTAGGCGACTTGTTGATGATATTCGCAGCCGTTTCTTTGATGTTACGCACAGAGGCATCTAATTCAACCCCCTCAATATCCATTTGCTTTGGATAGGAGACGGTTGTTGCTTTAAAGTAGGGTTGTTCCTCAGTGAATTCTTCTATTTGAAAGAGCGATTTACCCTGTATTACGATACTACGTGTGCCATCAGGCATTTTTATGAGTTTTAAAATTTGAGCTACCGTACCTACTCGGTGAAGATCTTCAAATCCAGGTTCTTCAATGTTCATATCTTTCTGGGTCACGACTCCAATAATTTTATCAGCCGCGTACGCATCTTTTACCAGACGAAGAGAACGATCTCTACCTACCGTAATCGGGACTACCACACCAGGAAATAAAACCGTGTTCTTAAGTGGTAAGATGGGCAGACTTTCAGGGACCTCAGATTCTGTGAGTGCGCGCTCTTCTTCTTCAGACATTAGGGGAATAGCCTGCTCAAAATCTTCCAAATTCTCGTCTGTATCGTCAAAAAAATTAATCAAAATAAATTCTTTTTTGGTTTATAAAATCATAACTGTTTTAAATCAAAGCAATAAATAAGCCATATTAAAGGGAGGTAACAAAAGGGCAGATATTTTTTTACCTGGCAGTAATCGATATTATTTTCTATAAGTATTTGTCAATTTGTCACTCAATGTTTGAGTTCGGAGTTAATCACCGTTTGGTTAATCAGAACAATGAACCATAGCATTTAACCAGAACAATGAATAAAAAAGAATTAAAGTTGCCGCACTTTAGAAGCGAAAGTGTATGCCACTAAAACCGACAGAGTTAGGCAATATTTTCCCATTAGTATTGGAAACAGGCCAACGACCACTCAGTTCTAGCTCCACCTTTGAGCCGGCCAATCGAAGACCTAAGGAAAGATCGTCTCCCCAAACGGTAGATTGGGTATAACCGCCTGAAAAGACAACACCTTTTAAGGGTTGTAAACTAGCGCCAGCGCTATAGGTCCAACTTGGTACACTTGAAAATGTACTAAAAAAAGCGTGTTGAATATCTGCCTGAACTGACCACCTATTCCAAAGTAAATGTATACCTAGTTGGGCTTGCGTAGGTAATAAAACGGTAGTTTTTGTACGGGTTAATGGTTCGTTTAAGAGGTTTTCTAATTGTCCATTGGTCTCTAAAAAATAAAAATATTGTTCTGGACTTCCCTGATAGATAGGTAAATTTTGCTCAAGAGCAGCGTCCATATTAAGCGGTTCCGATAGAGATTCCGACCGGATAGAGGATTCTACATACAATCCTTCATTATACTCTATATAACCGATATCACTTACTGATATAGCAATACTGATTGATCGCGCTACCTTAGTATTCTCTTTTGAAACCAAGCTTAGTTCATTAGATAGATTTCGAGTATACCGAAGGCCAATATCTATACCAAAACCCAGGCCATCTTTGAAATCATTTATTGAAGCAGCGTACCGATGATCTATATCGGGTATCGGGATGCTAGAACGCAAATTTCCTTGGTGTAGGCTGATGAGATAATCGGAATAGAGTCCAGCGGTTTCAATTATTAAGGATTCAATAAATTCATTATTCCCACTAAAGTAAGCGGACTCCGAGCGACTCATTGAACGAGAGCCCGCCAAAATAACCCGAGGACTAAAACCTAGACTAAATTGATCGGATAGTGGGGTGAAATCACTTAGAATGTCTAATCGTTCACTATAATTAAGCCCAACAGCAAGGTAATTTATTTCATCATGGGCCAGCCATTGAGACCTTTTTAAGCCATTAGGGCTAGGGTAATATTCTTTATCATACCAGCCTCGATTCACTTGAAAAGATTGCTTAAATACATATTCCGCATATAGTCCTATGGATACTTGGTCATTGTGAAATCCCACCGATAACAGTTCTTGAGTGATTGATGATCGAAAATTTGTGGGTTCCGATGAGTCCGTGAATAACCGATTGAGTTCGCTTTGGTTTTGTGGAAGAGAATTGACCGGTGAAACGGTTACAGGTTCATAGGGCTCATAGGTCATTAACCAACTGGAGAGATCCGATTGCTCATTTGTAGCTGTCGTTATGTTAGGATGAACCATTGAAAGCAATCCTAGCTTTATTGTCCATTTTTTTTCCGAATTGAATTGAACATTAGCAGGGTTAATCCGAAGTCCGCTAACACCCGAAAGATAACCGACACCGGAACCACCCATGCTGGGTAACATTGTCGGGGCACTGCCATAAATTTCAACTATCCGAACACTTGAATGTTGAGATTGAGGCTGGGCATGAAGAAAATAGTTTTGTGCGCAAAGCATTAGCATAACCATAAAAACTCTGATAGCTAATCTAAATCGCCTAATGCCTGAATTAGGGTCTATTGGTATGTTCAATCCACTTTTCATGGTTGGTACTATGCACTTGGTATGCCAAACAGTTAATCGTTTATAATCGAAAGGGGTGCTGCCTGAAGCATTAATTTTTTCTGACCTCTATCCTTGAAAAATACAACAACTTTTGTCTGTGTTCCACTACCGCTACGGCTCATGATTTTTCCTCTGCCAAATTTGTCGTGAACAACCACTGCTCCAACAACAAAGGGGTCCGTACCCTCATTAAGGTCGTAATCAATGCTACCTAAGGATGAATAGCTCTTGTAGGAGGGTGTTTTTCCTGCTGAATCATATTCAATGGTCGTGCCAAGACTACTTGTGTGTTTTTTATCGCTCGCTGTACTCACATGATGGCGGTCTTCATTGTCTTCGTAATCGTTGTCTGTGTTAGAATTAGCTCCTCTTGTAGACATGAAACGGTCACTACGTTGTCGAAGTGTGGCACCTGTTTCGGTTCTAACAACTGAGGCATCCACTTCATCTAAAAATCGTGATCGCATTTGACGTTGTTCTTCTCCGTACTTAAAGCGGCTACTGCAATGACTAAAATAAAGTCGTTCCTGGGCGCGAGTTATTGCCACATAGAATAATCTGCGTTCTTCTTCAATATCTACATCAAAACCCTCCTTAGCTCCAACAGGAAACAAATTTTCTTCAAGTCCCACAACAAAAACAACAGGAAATTCTAAGCCCTTAGAGCCATGAACGGTCATTAAGGTTACCGCGGGTTTATTTTCATCGAATTTATCCCCATCAGTAATGAGACTGATTTCTTGTAAAAAGGCACTTAGTGATGTTTTATTTCCTTGTTTTTCGTAATAACTGATGGCATTGATGAATTCCAATATATTTTCACGCCGCATCAAGCTTTCATGGGATTGTTCTTCTACTAGCATTTTCATGTACCCCGATTTATCCAACAAATCACGGGTGAGTTCATGAAGCTTCACCTTTTTTGTAGCGAGTGCCTCCCTAAATTCATTCATCATATCTACAAATTCCCTAATTCGAACTTTGGCTGGGCGGTATACCTGGGTATCCTCGACCTGTTCTAGTAACTCCCAAACTCTGAGCCCTTCATCTCGTGCAGCCTTTCGCACGTCATTGATTGATTTTTGCCCAATACCTCTTGAAGGTTCATTAATAATGCGAATTAGATTCGTTTCATCAAATGGATTAACAAGAAGCTTTAAGTAGGCTAGTACATCCTTTATTTCTTTTCGTTGATAGAATGATAAACCACCGATAAGTTGGTAATCTATTTTATGTCGCCTAAAAGCTTCTTCAAAAACCCTAGATTGGTAATTAGTTCTGTAGAGTACGGCGAATTGATTGTAATTCAGTGAGGCCTGCTGGCGTAGTTTTACGATATACTGAGCAACCCGATTGGCTTCATCTCTCTCATCGAAATTCTCTAGAACAGTGATTGGTTCTCCGTAATCTTTTTCCGTCCAAAGAGTTTTATCTAGCTGTTTCTCATTCTTCTTAATAATGGAATCAGCACAGGTTAAAATAGACTTAGTAGAGCGATAATTCTGTTCTAAGGGAACCTGATGAGCATCTGTGTAATCCTGTTGGAAATTAAGAATATTAGAAATATCGGCCCCTCGAAATGAGTAGATGCTTTGTGCATCATCACCCACTACACATAAATTGTGATGTTTATCAGCCAATAACTTAGTGACTTTATATTGCGCATGATTGGTATCCTGGTACTCATCTATGAGGATGTAACGAAATCTATTTTGATATTTTTCTAACAATTCAGGATCACTCTCAAATAGTTCAATGGGCAGAACCAGTAAATCATCAAAATCCATTGCATTACTATCTTTCAGTCTTCTTTTGTAGATCGTATATACCTTGGAAGTAATATCATCTAATGTTGAGCCAATAAATTTTTTCCCATAGGTGTCTGGATCAATTAGTTGATTCTTTGCATCACTAATCTTGTATTGAATAGTCCTCGGTTTAATTTGCTTTGGGTCATAGTTGAGTTCTTGAAGAATTTGCTTAATGACGGTCTCCGCATCCGAGGTATCGTAAATAGTGAAATCTTGACCAAAACCGAGTTTCTTAGCTTCTACACGGAGTATTCTGGAAAAAACAGAGTGAAAGGTACCCATCCATAAACTATGAGCAGGGTCTCCAATGAGCTGAACAATCCGATCCTTCATTTCCCGAGCAGCTTTATTGGTAAAGGTCAAAGCCAATATTTCTTGTGGAGCTGCTTTGAACTGCTGAAGCAGATAGGCAATTCTATACGTTAACACTCTAGTTTTACCCGAACCTGCACCTGCTACTATTAAAAGGGGGCCATCACTATGAGTAACCGCCTCTTTTTGTTGAGGATTCAACCCTTCCAAGAAGGAAGGTTGATTTGCCTGAGAAGAAGAGGACATGGTAAAACTCTTCATTCGCTAGGCATTCCATTGGGTTAATTGATGGGCTAAACTCTGTAGTTTTTGAAGGGTATCTGCTTCTTTTTTACGTTCGTTATCTACTACCTGTTTAGGAGCATTTCCTACAAAATTTGTATTGGATAATTTAGCTTGAATACTTTTCAAAAAGCCTTCTAATCGTGCAATTTCATCAGTAATCTTTGCTTTTTCTTTTTCAATATCAATTAGATCTTCTAAGTTCACGAATAATTCATCGGTTCCTAAAAGTACACTAGTGGAGTGAGTTGGTTTTTTTATCTCTGTTGAGATACCTAATAAGGTCACTTTTTCCAGTTTTTCAATGATCCAAAAATGGGCTTTGAGCTGCTCTGCCTGCTTGCTATCAGCTGTTTTTATACCAACATGTAATTCTTTCTTTGGGGAGATATTCATCTCTGCCCGAATATTTCTGAGAGAAGAGACCAATAACTTATATTGTTCAAACAATTCAGCAGTAAGTCCTTGATCATTAGATTCAATTGGACTTGGCCATGAGCTTATGCAAAGAGCTTGCTGTGGTTCCCGTTTTTGTATGTACTGCCAAATTTCCTCACTAATGAAGGGCATAAAAGGATGAAGTAGCTTCATGAGTTGTTCAAAGATGCCCAAAGCCAACTCTACTCGATGTTTTTCGGGCAATTCACCGGGGATCGCTGATTTGTTAAGCTCTATATACCAATCACAGAAATCATCCCATAATAAGGCATATACTTTTTTTAGGGCATCATTTATGCGGTATTGCTTGAAATCTGTTTCAACCCCTTTTATAGTTTCGTTAAGACGATGCATGATCCAGGTATCAACCAAGTTGGTTGGATCAAAATCTAAATGAGGATGATATTCCTGGGCACCATCCATTTGGAGGGTTAAAAAGCGAAATGCGTTCCAAATTTTATTTGAAAATTTACGCCCTTGTGCACATAAAGCATCATCAAACGGAAGGTCATTGCCCGCTGGTGTGGCAAATAACATACCCATACGAACGCCATCAGCACCAAATTTAGCAATTAAGTCGAGTGGATCGGGAGAATTCCCCAAACTCTTACTCATCTTTCGACCTTGTTTATCACGGACAATACCGGTGAAATAGACATTCTCAAAAGGTGGTGCATTTCTATATTCGTAACCAGCGATAATCATTCTAGCGACCCAAAAAAACATAATTTCAGGAGCGGTTACTAGGTCTTGAGTTGGATAGTAATAATCCACCTCTTTTTTATCATAAAAACCTTCAAATACCGAGATAGGCCACAACCATGATGAGAACCAAGTATCTAACACATCCTGATCTTGAGTCAAATCTTCTAGGTGAAGTTCAGGGTTGTTACTCTTTTCCTGAGCTAGAAGTAATGCCTCTTCAGCTGATTTTGCGACCACAAAATCATGTTCCCCTTCGCCATAATAGTAAGCCGGAATCTGATGCCCCCACCAAAGTTGTCTAGAAATACACCAGTCTTTTATATTTTCCATCCAATGCCGGTAGGTATTTTTAAACTTTGCTGGATGAAATGCAATAGTATCATCCATAACCTTATCCAAAGCCGGCTTAGACAACTCTTTCATCGATACCCACCACTGAAGAGAGAGACGGGGCTCAATGACCACATCGGTTCGTTCAGAAAATCCTACCTTATTCGTATACTGTTCCGTCTTTTCGAGTAAGCCCAACTCATCCAAATCTTTTACGATTTGTTTTCGGGCTTCAAACCGGTCCATTCCCTCATAAGTGCCTGCTAATTCATTCAGGCTTCCATTCGGGTTAATGATGTCAATAGTGTCTAAATTATACTTTTTGCCTAATTCATAGTCATTAAGGTCGTGTGCTGGAGTGACTTTTAAACAACCCGTACCAAATTCTGGATCTACATAATCATCAGCAATAATAGAGACGGCTCTATTGACAATGGGAACCTGTACTTTGGCGCCTTGCAAATGTTTAAACCGAATATCCTCTGGATGAATACAAACGGCTGAATCACCCAGCAAGGTTTCAGGGCGTGTTGTAGCTATGAGTAGATACTCATTAGTGGGTTGTTCTTGCTCATCTAAAATCCTATAACGTATGTAATAAAGCTGTGACTGAACTTCTTTATAGATAACCTCTTCGTCACTCAAAGCAGTAAGTGCAGCAGGATCCCAATTTATCATTCTAACGTCACGATAAATTTTTCCTTTTTTGTACAAATCGATAAATACATCGATTACGCTCTCAGAATAGTTGGAATCCATTGTGAAATGAGTGCGGTCCCAATCACAACTAGCACCTAATTTTTTTAATTGCTCTAGGATAATTCCGCCATGCTTATGGGTCCATTCCCAAGCGTGCTCCATGAAGGCATCTCTGCTTAAGTCACTTTTTTTAATACCCTCTTCTCTTAGTTTTCGAACTACTTTTGCCTCTGTAGCAATTGAAGCGTGATCAGTACCAGGAACCCAACATGCATTGTAGCCATCCATGCGGGCTTTCCGTACCAATACATCTTGAATAGTATTATTTAACATGTGTCCCATGTGAAGTACACCTGTCACATTGGGAGGAGGGATTACCACCGTAAAAGGTTTTTTTTTGGTATCTACTTCAGAGTGAAAATAACGATGGCTCTCCCAATATTGGTACCATTTATCTTCAACCTGTTCATGTTGATATTGAGCAGGAATTACGGAATCTGACACAATAATTAACCTATTTAGTTCGGATTAAAAGCACTCCAAAGTGTCCATCAGAGTCATGCTTATGGGGATAGGTTTGGTAGGCTAGGCCATCCTCAGTTAGCACCTCCTCAGGTACAAAATCTTCTAGGGGTTGAAGCTCAAACGTAGGATAGTTTTTAAGAAAATTCTGGACTTGTCCCATATTCTCTTCTGGCTCTAAACTACAAGTTGAATAGACCAAACGCCCGCCTCTTTTTACCATGTTGGCCGCTTCTTCTAGTAGTTGAGCTTGCAAGTCTACCGCATTTTTTAATCCTTCTTCGTCACGTCGCCATCGTAGGTCGGCTCTTTTGCTTAACACGCCTGTGCCGGTACATGGAGCATCTAATAGAACGGCATCAGCAAGTGGTAAAGACAGTTCAAGTATGTCTCCACGTCTGATTTTAATGTTTTCTGCTCCAAAATTTAGAGCGCTTTCCGCCAATTTTTCCAAACGCTCACCCGATATGTCCACCGCTAGTATATCGCTTTCTCCTTCGGTTAAATCAGAGATCATGATAGATTTTGTGCCGGGCGCCGCACATAGGTCGTAAATCTTCTCGTTGGGTTGAGGATCTAGGATAAAGGGAGCAAAACCTGCTGCAATATCTTGCACCTGACAGATACCTTTTTTTAGTAGGCCTTTCTCAATAAAAGGTTGAACCGACTGAACTTTATAAAAATTTGGTAGCCAATCGCTAGCTTCAAATTCCACGCCCAATTTCTCCATGCGTAGTTCAAAATTGGCAATGGTAGTACGCATAGTATTTGCGCGGACATAGAAGCTGGGCCTGGTATTATTTGCCTGCATCAATTGAAAAGCTTCTCTCTCACCAAACCGGTTACTCCACCGTGAAACTAGCCACTCAGGGTGGGAAAAAGTAGTCGCAACTAGTTTAGTTCTGTCTTTAAATTGGGGTTTCGGGAGTTGCTCAATATCTCGTTGCAAATTTCGAAGTATTGCATTTATGAGATCGCCAGTTTTAGAGCCCATCTTAGCTTTTCCCAATTCTACTGCCTCATTAATGGCAGCGTAATCGGGTGTGCTATCCATAAATAACATGTCATAAATGCCTAGGCGTAGAATGTTTTTAAGATCCGTTTTCATTTCCGTCACATCGATGGTGGCGTAGTGATCAATCAAAAAATCTAGATAACTACGCTTTCGCAAGATGTTCTGAACATATTCGCGAACTTGTGCTCGTTCTCTGGGTTCTAGTTCATCTGAAAGTGAAAAATCAAGGCTTTTATGTAGATCGAAACCAATTAGTATATCGACACTTGCGCTTCGTTCATTAAAATAGTTATCCAATGGAGTAGGGGTTAGGTTCTTGGGAAAATGTTAGTATGTAAAGTCGATAAATTAATATCTACTTTACACGATTACTTCGATAGATAAAGAATTTACCATTTTACCCATCGACTTGCTACCCTAAACTCTATGATTTACTCATTGCGTTTGACTCTATCATATACAGTAACGCATTGTTTTCTGTTTACCAGCAGAAGGGGTTTCTAGTTGTAGAAGCTACTTAAATGGGCAGATAAAAAGGACTAGCTTTTCGTTGCCTATTAATTCTTAAGTCTCTATCTTTACCAATCTATATATTTGTTGTTCTCAGACTCAGGATATTCCTACAAAAAAAGTTTCAAATTAACACTATTTACTCATGAACAAAGGAACAGTCGCACAAGTAATCGGCCCAGTAGTAGACGTAGACTTCTCAAATGCAAAAACACCTTCTATATTAAATGCATTAACCATTGAAAATGCAGACGGCTCTACTCTCTACTTAGAAGTAGCTCAGCATTTAGGGGAAGATAGAGTTCGAACCATTGCGATGGATTCTACGGAAGGCTTGGTTAGAGGTAAAGAAGTGATCGATACTGGTAAAGCAATTGCAATGCCAGTTGGAGAAGATATTAGAGGTCGATTGTTTAATGTGGTTGGTGAGTCTATTGATGGTATCAAGCAACCTGAAGGCAAAAATAGTTATCCTATTCACCGAGAAGCACCTGCTTTCGACCAACTAGCTACCTCTACTGAGATGCTAGAAACCGGAATTAAAGTGGTAGATTTGTTGTGTCCTTACGCGAAAGGGGGTAAAATCGGTTTATTTGGAGGTGCTGGTGTAGGTAAAACAGTACTTATACAGGAATTAATTAACAACATTGCAAAGCAGCACGGTGGACTTTCTGTGTTTGCGGGTGTGGGAGAGCGTACTCGAGAAGGGAATGACTTACTCAGAGAATTCATTGAATCCGGAGTTATCAATTACGGGGATGAATTCAAAGAATCAATGGAGAATGGAAAATGGGATTTAAGTAAGGTAGATCATGAGAAACTTAAAGAATCCCAAGCAACCTTAGTATTCGGTCAGATGAATGAGCCTCCTGGAGCCAGGGCTCGTGTTGCCCTTTCAGGCTTGACAGTTGCCGAGTATTTCCGTGACGAAGTTTCTAGAGATATATTATTGTTTATCGACAATATTTTCCGGTTTACCCAAGCCGGATCTGAAGTATCTGCATTACTTGGACGTATGCCTTCAGCTGTGGGTTATCAGCCAACTCTAGCTACAGAAATGGGTGCTATGCAGGAGCGAATCACTTCAACGAAGAAAGGTTCAATTACCTCTGTACAAGCCGTATATGTCCCCGCTGATGATTTAACGGATCCGGCACCTGCAACAACATTTACTCACTTAGATGCCACTACGGTTCTTTCTAGAGCGCTAACACAGATTGGTATTTATCCAGCAGTAGACCCGCTTGATTCAACTTCTAGAATCATCGATCCCAAAGTTGTAGGGGAAGAGCATTACAATACTGCTCGAAAAACAACCATATTACTTCAAAATTACAAAGACCTACAAGATATTATTGCCATCTTAGGTATGGATGAATTATCTGATGAAGATAAATTAGTTGTAAGCCGCGCTCGACGTGTTCAACGTTTCTTATCACAACCATTCTTTGTGGCCGAACAATTTACAGGTGCTCCCGGTAAATATGTGAAAATCGATGAAACCGTGAAGGGGGTTAAAATGATCATCGAGGGAGAGTTAGATCATTTACCTGAAGGAGCCTTTTATATGGTTGGTAATATTGAAGAAGCGATTAGTAAAGGTGAAAAAATGCTAGCAGAATCAGCAGAGGTTTAGTAATGTCCACCTTTAAGGCTAAAATTTTAACACCAGAAGGCTCCGTATTTGAAGGCATTGTGACTGGAGTTCGTATGCCGGGTACATTAGGTAGTTTCGAAATCAAACATAATCACGCACCTATTGTTTCTACCTTACAATCTGGAGTCGTTGCAGTTCGCACAGAATCAGGTGAACAATTATTTTCAATCTCCGGTGGAATGGTTGAAATGGCTGCCAACGACCTTACCCTTTTAGCTGAATCAGTAGCCACTAACTAGCTTGCTTACTAATTAGATTGGTGTCGTAAAGATTCTATATTGAAATCACCACAGTCTAAAATAATCTAATCCCGGTTACAATCCATCTGCCAGGTAGTGTGGCACCAAGGATTTGTTGATAGCGCCGATCTAATGAATTACGTATTTCTAGACTCCATTCCATACGAGTAAAGAGAGAGCCTGTCCAATTAGGTAGGAGTAAAGTTTTTGATGCTTTTACGTCTATCCAAGTTTGTGGTGAATCGATTTGAAAGCCCATATTTTCATTGCTATCCGTTGGTAGAATCAAATGGCGAAGACCTAGTAATAATATGGTTGATTCATTTTTCAAGCGAACGTGACCAATCCACTGATGTTTCGGGTGTTCTAATAAATACTTACTGACCGAAATCGCATCTATATTCGTTTTGATATAGCTGTGACTTAACAGTAGCTCTAGAGTTGTCTTGCTTTGACTGAGAAGTTGATCATTCGTTTTTGATGGAAGCGTTCGTGCTGAATGCTTAGCTAAGCCTAATCGTATATGTACCGATTGTTCTACCCCAAAAGTGCTCCCTTCGCTGATATTTTGGGGATAAAAATAATAACCATTAGGGTCAAGGGTGACACTTTGGGTCACTAAATTTGCTGGTGTGTATATATAATCAATAAGTTTTTCTGAAACCCGATAATAGCTTCCAATTTCATAATGTATGTTCGCTAACTCTTTGCTTGTAAAATTGAAATCAACAGACCAGCTTTCTTCAGCCTCAAGTGTGGGGTTACCAACGTTTCTGCCACTTGATATTGAAGGAAGGTTGTGAGAAACATAAAGTTCAGTAAAGTCTGCAGAGCGTATTGATTTTCCTGCTGAACTACGAAATGCTCCTAACTTAGTGATAGCATTAAGGGATACTTGAGGGATCCATTTTAGCTTATAGGTGTCATGATAGTCGGCTCTAATACTGGAAGTAGTATGAATAGATTGAAAAAAATCGTTATTTAAATAGGTATTGCTACGAATTATACCGTACAGGCCATAACCTAAGTTTGTGTGGTCACCACGATCAGTACTGATTATTTTTTTATGAAGTATCTGTATCCCGGTAGTATAGTTGAGCGTTTCATTCCGATTTTTTCCAACCCAGTTTAGGTGAGCTTGGGATTGAGTGGTTGTATGTTCATTTGGAGTAAAGAGGGGGTTAAAATCAAATACATCCTTGGTCTCTTGGATCATGCCATCCAATTCAATAAAAGATGTTGAAAAGTTTTTCCTACTTGAAAACTGTACCCAAAGTCGTTGCACGTCCTCTACAGATTCGTCATACGGGCTAATGGTATAAAAATACTTCGCGTTAAAATCGCGTTGATCATATCCCATTCGTACGTACTGGGTCCATGTATCTGTCCATTTAAACACGCTGCTAATACCTGCGCTCTGTTGGTTATAAAAACTCATATAGTTAGCTGGTGCACTGGATATGTCCAGAGTATTTGGATTGGCTCTTTTTTCTCCTTCAACAGCCGTATTCATAGCATAACCACCCACTATTAAACGCCGAGTCTTTTTTTCAGCGTCCAAATATTGCCAGCTACTACCATAAGAACCCAACTTTAAAGAAACATTTGAACTATAGTTAGAAGATTTGCTTCTTTTATTATCCTCCATCAACACCTCATTCGATTTATCTACAGATGAACTAGCTGCGCTCATTTGGATATAATTCACATAGGTATTGGTGCTAATGGCAATAACACCTCCCATTGCATCGGAACCATAACTTGCAGATGCAGGACCTCTAATAATTTCAATCCGATTAATTTGTTGAATTGGTACTGACAAATTGGAGTTGAAGTGCCCGGTGAGTGGGTCATTCATTCGTTGTCCATCAATGAGGACTAATATTTGCGCATAGGTACTACCGCGAATTCCAATATCTGCTTGGGCACCAAAACTATTTCGAGTAGTAACATGTACACCGGTAACGTACGCCAGTAATTCATCAAGTGAACTAGCTGGGATTGCTCGAATATCTTGTTGCGACAGAATACTAATTTGTTTGCCTTCACTAAAAAGAGAGGAGGGAAGCCTTCCTCCTTGTATGATAATGCTGTCCAAACGAATGGATTCTTGAGCATTAGCGAACGGGGTATACATGAACAAGAAAAACAAAAATAAGCTAAGGCGTAATTTGGACAATGGAATTAAATTAGAGTGAGTTATATAAAGAATGTTGATTAGCTGAGAATACTTACCACCCAATGGTTCCTTTGTTATTGTCTCCAGCCATTTCACTACGATTTTCGTTGGGATCCTCAGGCATAATAAAGCCAGCAGGAGGGCTAAAGGCATCATAGCTCCAGTAGGCTAATGGATCCTCGGTAACAAAATTAATAAAGGTTCCAACAATAGGTAAAGCGGTACGGGCACCTTGTCCAATAGTATAGGCACGGTCGGTTGGGAAACGAATTCTACGGTCTTCACCACCCACCCATGAACCCATAACTAGGTGAGGTGTCATCGCTATAAACCAGTTATCTGCTGAATTTTGTGTGGTACCTGTTTTACCGGCTATGTCTTGCCTAACGCCATAGACGTTGCGTAATCTAACTCCTGTACCATTGTATCCATCGCCGCCTCGAATAACACCACGCATCATATCTACCATTAAGTAGGCTGTTTCGGGACTGATTACTTCTTGTTTATATTCTGGATGATATTCTACCAACACATTACCTTCTCGGTCTTCTATTCTAGTGATGGCAATTGGGTCTATATGAACCCCCTCATTGGCAAAGGTAGTGTAGGCGCTAGTTATCTCGAGAAGCGAAACTTCGGCAGTTCCTAATGCTATTGAGGGATAAGCGGGCGTTTTCGACATATCAATGCCTAAGTTAGAGGCCATTGCTTTAATTTTTCTAGCAGCAGGATCTAGTTTCCACAATTCATTGGTTCCAGGCTCTCCTGCAATTTCAGGGAGCAGACGTACCGTTATGTTATTCAGGCTCCTCGCCAAGGCTTCACGAAGACTGATGTTGATAGGACCAGTAGCAACGGTTTCATCTTTGGGATCCCAAACGCTCCCATTTCTGTCATAATATTTTGTGGGATATTTTGAGAAGGTATGGTAGGGCTTATATCCATTATCAATGGCCACGGCATACACAAAAGGTTTAAAGGTTGAACCCGCTTGTCTCCTTGCTTGATAGACATGGTCGAATTGAACATTTCCATAATTTGACCCTCCAACCCAAGCCATAACATTACCATTAGAAGGGTCAATGCCCACAAAACTCGCTTCTAATCTGGTTCTTGTTTTTAAGACGGAGTCCACAAAAACGGAATCTATTTTCAGGCTATCTAATACAGCTTTTCGAAGAGTAGTTTGGTAGGTCTGGAATCCATTTTTGTACTCGTCGGTATCCTCTAGGAAGCTGTCCAAAAAGGAGGGGTATTTTTCCCATAATCGATCCATATATATCCCACTTCCTGAGCTTGTCCATTCTCGCTCAAAGATATTCTGCAACGAATCTAGTTTCACTTGAACAGCTCTTTCTGCGTGAGCCTGTAATCGTGAATCGATGGTAGTGTGTATGACCAAGCCATCTGTGAATAAGTCATAGCCATTTTCTTGTGCCCATGAGTCAATTTTTTGACGCACATATTCCCCAAAATAGCGATTCACTCGCCCCGATTTGGAAGGAGGTTGATAATCTAACTCTATGGGCATAGTACTATACTCACTGAGCTCGGAATCGGATATATATCCTTGTCGATTCATCAGGCGTAGGACTATGTTTCTACGCTGTTTTGATCGCTCAGAAAATAATCTTGGATTATAAGCATATACCGCATTTACCGAACCTACCAATGTAGCTGCTTCTAAGATGTTCAACTCTTTGGCAGACTTATTAAAATGAGTTCTTGAAGCCGCTTCTATTCCGAATGCACTATTGGAGTATTCTACGGTATTCAAATACATTTCAATAATTTCTTTCTTGGTATAGTTCTTTTCAATTTGAACGGCTGTGATCATTTCTCGGAATTTTCTATTAACCGAAAATTTTTGTCCAATTTCTTTGTATAAATTCCTGGCCAATTGTTGGCTTAAGGTTGACCCACCTTCCACTCTTCCCCTCAAAATATTGATAGGGATGGCTAAGGTCCTAAACATGTCCATTCCCCAGTGATTGTAAAAACGGTGATCTTCCGTAGAGATAAGGGCATGAACAGCGTAGGGTGAAATGTCTTGGTATCTAACCCATGTCCTATTTTCAGTGAAATATTTATCCAGCACAACTCCGTCTCGGCTTCTAACCTCACTGGCGATAGCGGTATCTGGATTTTCTAGTTGATCGATGGAAGGGAGTCCTTGAAATAAAATAAATCCGTAGGTACTAATGATCACGAGTCCAATAACGATCGTACTACCAACCACAATTAGTGCTTGTTTGAGTCCGCTGGCTAATGTGGATCGGTTACCAGATTCTTGAGCTATTTGCCTTCGATACTCTGGGTCACTAAAATAACGTTCTTGATCTATGTTGTTCTGTTGGCTCATAATGCGTATGAGGGTTTTTCCTTAACTACCAATTTATTTTTTCGGTCTTCCCATTCGGCATGGACCCAACCTTGCTTAGAGTAGGTTAAAACTAGGTTATTTTCGTAATATGGTCCGGTATTTATATATTGCCCATCTCTGCTATGTACGGTCCGTGCTAGATGGTCATGACCAGCAATAATTACATCAATATCGTAAAATTTAATTAGATTTTTATATGCGGAATCGATGATGACTTGGGCTGGTTTTTCTTTTTTTTTGCTAAAATTGGAAAAGGATTTCATTATTGACCACGCCTTAATAGGTGTAAAGAAATACTGGAACAAGGTAATAAACGAGGCTGACCTAAGTATGGTGTGTAACATTGGACGTTTAAGTGGACTTATCACGTCTCCATGAATAGTAGTTTTTTTTGTAGGTAGCCCGTCTCCGTGTAATAAACACACTGTTTGGCGATCTAAATCAATTTTACACCCATCATCGAATACTTTGCAGCCGATCGAAGTAAAATACCCTGCATCCCAATAGTCATGGTTTCCCAAAATATAGTAGGCGGGACCACATTCTTGATTGTACTTTTTGAGGGTATCTAAAACGATTGAACCTAGCGGAGGAAGGGTTGTCTCACTGGGAGTTTGACTACTTTCAAAAGGTGTTTTTCTTATCGTTTGGGCTGGGAATTCCATCCAATAGTCAAACACATCACCCAGTAGGTAGAGTTGAATTTTTTTTTTGGCAGCGTAGTTAATTAGGGAGCATAGACTATGTTCGTAGTTTCCTCCCATCAGGGTAGAACCGCCCAGATGTACATCTGCCAGAAATATGTGAGTTGGTTCTATATAAATAGATTGACTCATAGACTAAGTGCTTACTTAGAACGGTGGGTGATGAAATCAATAAGTTGTAGTAGTGGACCAGCGGAGGTAGGAGAAGCTATGTCACGTAATTCGTTTTTGGCTTTTGTAGCATATTCCAGCATGATTTCTTCTGCATGAGAAATTCCGTTGTTTGTAGACACAAAATCAACAATCTGCTGAACCTCAGAACTGCTTTTTTTTCTTTTTTTCATGAGCTTCTTATAAAGCCGAGCATCTGATTGGTTAGCATGTTGCAACGCTTTAATAAATGGTAGGGTGACTTTACGCTCGACAATGTCATTACGTTTTGGTTTACCAATTTCGTTTTCTGAATAGTCTAATAGGTCATCCTTTATTTGAAATGCCATCCCAATATGTTTACCAATAGCATACATTTTGGCATGTATTTCCAGGTTGTCGGTGGTTGAAACGGCACCACATTCGCAACAAGTAGCGATTAGACTGGCTGTTTTTTCTTCAATAATTTGATAATAACGTTCTTCGGTCATGTTAAATAAACCGGCAGTCTTTAATTGTCTTAATTCTCCTTCGCTCATTTTTTGGACCGCTCGGGATTGCACTTCTAATAAGGTATGTTCGTTATTTTCGAGTGCGATTAACAATCCTTTTGATAGTAAAAAGTCTCCCAATAGTATAGCGGCTTTGTTATTCCAAATATTATGAATGCTTACAAAACCTCGTCTAGAATGTGCTTTATCTACCACGTCGTCATGCAGTAAGGTGGCCGTATGAAGCAACTCAATCATAGTTGCAGCTATCATACTTCGTTGGTTTATGCTCCCAAACAATTGTGCACTCAGAAAAACAAGAATAGGGCGAACTTCTTTTCCTTTCTGTTTTATTAGATATCGAGTTAACATATCTAACAAAGGTACATCAGATTTGATGGTCCCTTTGAAGAATGCTCTGAAATCGATTAAATCGCTTTCGATGCTGCTGGTAATATCAGATAGCTTAATATCCAAGGAATAAAATAATCTTAGTTTTAAGTTTTAGATGAATAGCCCAAAAGTGAACAATTTTTTGTAAACTTGGATACCTCAAATGTAGGCATAATGTCTGTAAATTATTGAGGTACTACGATTTTTCACTCAATAAATCACTCAACAGAAGTTAGAACCACCATGATGGATACGGAGATATCAACAATAGCAGTTATGACTAGTGGGGGGGATTCCCCTGGTATGAATGCCGCGTTACGTGCGGTTGTTCGAGGAGCAAACAGATATAACCTTAAAATTTGGGGTATTTACAGAGGATACCAAGGGTTAATTGAAGATAAATTTGTCGAATTAGATTCTGAGAAAGTATCTAATATAATTCAACGCGGAGGAACCATTCTCAAATCGGCGCGTTCCCAAGAATTTAGAACCGAGGAAGGGCGTTCCCAAGCCGCAGTGAATTTAAAAAATAAAGGAATTGATGCTCTGGTTGTCATAGGTGGTGATGGAACCTTTACTGGTGCTAACTTACTTAGTAAAGAGCATAATATCCGAGTAATTGGAATACCTGCAACCATTGATAATGATATTATCGGCACCGACGAAACCATAGGCTATGATACCGCTTTAAACACGGCTATTGAAGCCATTGATAAGATTCGGGATACAGCCGATGCCCATGAACGGATGTTTTTGGTAGAAGTGATGGGTAGGGATGCGGGGTTTATCGCACTGGAAACAGGAATCGCAGTTGGAGCAGAGCTTTCATTGCTGCCAGAGGAGCTTACATCTATCAGTGACATAAAGTCTCAGCTCAAAGATATGCTGAAGGAACAAAAGCGATCTTCTCTAGTTGTTGTTGCAGAGGGTGATGAAACGGGAGGTGCATTAAAGTTAGCAGAGAAAATCAAAGATGATTTTGCGAAATATGATCTGCGTGTTTGTATTTTAGGGCACATACAACGGGGCGGATCTCCATCTGCTCGTGACAGAGTACTAGCCAGCAGATTGGGTGCTTCTGCAATAAAAGTACTGATGGAAGGGCATAATGAGGTGATGGTTGGTGTAGTAAATAATGCTTTAAAGATTACTCCGCTAAGGGTAGCTGTCGCCAAAAAGAAAGGTCTCGACTATGGGTTAATTGAACTAGCAACAATGTTAAGGTAATCATGATTAAAGCAGATATAAGTCGAGCAAGGAAATTTTTAACGGATCAAGAGTACATTCATGCGCACACTCTTGCGACAAAGGGATTAGAGGAACTGCGTCAAAAAACTGGGCCTGGGTCTGAGTGGTTGGGTTGGCGTGATTTATTAGCAAAACCAAACTTAGAATTAATAACACAATTGTCCCGACTAGGCAAGGAAATACACGCTTCGGCTGATGTCTTTATCGTTTGTGGTATAGGTGGGTCATATTTAGGGGCTAAAGCTGTGATCGATGCTTTAACTCCTGCTTTTACGGCCAAAGGTCCAGAAATTCTGTTTGCAGGTCACCATATGAGTGGTGCTTATTTACATGATCTACTAGCCTACCTAAAGACACCTAAAGCGGATGGCTCGAAGAAAAGTGTTGTTCTAAATGTAATTTCTAAATCTGGATCTACGCTTGAAACGGCATTATCGTTTCGGGTATTGAGAAAGTTTATTCACGAAGAATTTGAGGATGCGTCTGAACGAATAATTTGCACCACGAGTGAATCAGGTGGGGTTTTAAACGATGTGATTGAACAAGAAGGGTATAGAAAATTTATTATTCCTTCGGACGTTGGAGGTAGATTTTCAGTATTGACTCCGGTTGGTTTACTACCAATAGCAGTTGCTGGAGTATCAATTGAGGCCTTATTTGAAGGTGCTGTGAGTAACTATCAAGCTTTAGAAGACGACGCAGATGTAATTGTGGAATATGCCGCACTTAGAAATGCACTACATACCAAGGGTATAACCATCGATATTTTTGCTTCATTTGAGCCCGAATTACTGTCCTTTGGGGGATGGGTACAACAGCTATTAGGTGAGAGTGAAGGAAAGGATGGGAAGGGGATTTTCCCAACGGTAGCAGGTTTTTCAACAGATTTACACAGCTTGGGACAATTTATTCAAGACGGTACGCGCTCTCTACTCGAAACAATTTTTGTGGTTGATGAGGTAGATGCTCAATTAACGGTGCCTACAGGTCTTGCTTTCGGAGATGGCTTAGAATATTTAGAGGGGGATTCCTTTCATTCCATTAATTCAAAGGCAAGGATGGGTACCATTGAAGCTCATTGTGAAGGGCAAGTACCCATAGTGACCATTCATTTACCAAAATTAAGTGCTAAATCCATAGGAGCACTTATTTATTTTTATGAGATATTAACCGGTGTTTTTGTCTATAGTTTAGGCGTCAATCCATTTAACCAACCAGGGGTCGAAGACTACAAGAAAGCTATGTATCGACTGTTGGGTAAATAATACTGTAAATAGTGTCAGAACAAAAGAAACATCAATACATCGCTATCGCTGGAAATATTGGCGCTGGGAAATCTTCGTTAACAGGTTTGTTAGCGCAACATTTTGGATGGCAAGCCTTTTATGAATCTGTCGATGATAACCCCTACTTGGCAGATTTTTATGAAGATATGCTTCGGTGGAGTTTTAACCTTCAAATCTACTTTCTATCGAGTCGCTTTCGGCACCAAAAAGATATGCTAAAAAAAGAGACCAGTCTCATACAGGACAGAACCATTTACGAAGATGTAGAGATTTTTGCTAAAAATCTGCACCAGATGAGCTTAATGAGTGATCGAGATTTCAATAACTATGAAGCTCTATTTCATGAGATGAGTTACTATTTACGCCCACCTGATTTGTTGATTTATTTAAGAGCTCAAGTTCCTACTCTTGTTCGGCAAATTCAACAAAGAGGAAGGGAGTACGAAAATTCCATCCGAATAGACTATTTAGAAAGGCTTAATAATTTATATGAAGATTGGATTGGAAGATACCCACACGAAAAATTAATCATTGATACCGATGATTTAGATTTTGTGAACGATAAAGAAGATTTGGGCAGTATAATTGGCCTAGTGGAACAAAGATTGTACGGCTTGTTTAATTGATTGTACTCCATTTCTAATATCCTTATCTTATAAGGATTGATTTGTTTGATTATGTTGAAGCTCCATACCTTTGAAATACCGTTATCAAAGAGTCAAAAGACTCTTTCGATTCCTCAGGATTTTTTAGAATCCGAGGATATTACTGTATTGGAGGGTACTCTACATTTAGACATAAATAGGAGTGATCACATGATTCATATCAAATCGATGGTGACTTCAACCTTAGAACTACAGTGTGATCGCTCTTTAGACAAATTTGAATATAGTGTGCAGCGTGAGTTGGATATCATATACAAAGAAGGGCTCAAAGAAGAAGAATATGATTTACACTCGTCGTTTAAGAGATTAGAGCAGCATCAACAAACCCTCGAATTTGAACAAGACGTTCGAGACATGTTGTTATTATCATTACCATCAAAACGAATTCACCCACGATACTTGGACGATAACGGAAATCTAACAGAATTATTAAACGAACAATTTGGTTCATTTATTGAGGATACAGAAACAGTTGATCCAAGATGGGAAGCCTTAAAAAACTTAAAAAACTAATATAACAATCTACTAGAATGGCACATCCAAAACGAAAAATCTCCAAAGCTAGAAGAGATAAAAGAAGAGCGCATCACGCAATTTCCGAAGTCACTTTGGCTAAATGTTCAAATTGTGGAGCATTTCATAAGTATCACAATGCCTGCCCAGAATGCGGTTATTATCGAGGAAGACAAGTTATTAGCATAAATAACTAATACGTCTATTATGATAATAGCTGTAGACGCGGCTGGAGGAGATCATTACCCAAAAAACCCTGTTTTAGGGGCTTTAGCGGCTATCAATGAATTTGAACGGCTTACTGTACTGTTAGTAGGACCTGAAAAACTGGTTCAAGATGAACTTAGTAATCATTTTTTTGATCAGGATAGAATTCAGATTGTAGATTCTCCAGAAATAGTTGAAATGACTGATTCTGCGTCTGCAGCTTTGAAACAGAAGCCAAATTCTTCCATTGCTAAGGGCATTTCAATGCACAAGAAAGGTCAGTGTCATGCTTTTGTGAGTGCGGGTAATACAGGTGCTCTTTTAGCAGCATCTATGTTTATTTTAGGTAAACTAGAAGGTATTTCACGCCCAACCATTGCTACGTATTATCCATCACTTGAAGGCTTCCGATTGATTATTGATGCAGGGGCAAATCTAGAAATAAAACCAGATATGGCCCTTCAATTCGCATTAATGGGCCAGGTCTACGCTAAAGAAATCATGGGTATTGAACAACCCAGAGTTGGATTGCTGAATGTTGGTGAAGAAGAAGGTAAAGGAACAGAGTTACTCAAAGAAATTCATGAGTCGCTCAAGAAAATTCCATCATTCATCGGAAATGTGGAAGGTAGAGATATACTGATTCCAAAAGCAGACATATATATAACAGATGGTTATTTAGGTAATGTAGTCCTTAAACTAGGTGAATCTCTGCCTAGTATTCTGAAAACACTTGTTAGTCAACGGCTCCAGCAATCGACAGGTACTCCAGAAATGATGAGTTTTGTTCAACGGATACTGTCTGAATCACTAGCCCCATTTGATTATGAACGAGTAGGCGGGTTACCCTTCTTAGGTGTTAATGGGACGAGTGTTGTTGGACATGGAGGTAGTAGTCCAACAGCCATAAAAAACATGATTAAGGTTGCGATGGATTGCGTTGAGCATTCTATCAATGAAAAAATAATCGCTTCAATAAATTAATTACATCCTTAATGGAACAAATCAGAGCAACAATCACATCAGTCGGACATTATTTACCAGAGGATCGTTTGACTAATCTTGATTTGGAGAAACTTGTAGACACCAATGATGAGTGGATTCGGACTAGAACAGGTATTAAGGAACGAAGAATATTAAAAGATCCCGAAAAGGCGACCTCTTATATGGCCGCTAAAGCTGCCAAAGAGGCTTTAGAAACGGCTGGCCTTAGTCCCGAACAGGTCGATGTATTAATAGTAGCTACGGTTACTCCTGATTATATATTTCCTTCCACTGCATGTTTGGTTCAAGAAGCTATTGGGGCCACTAATGCGTTTGCTTTTGATCTTTCCGCTGCTTGTTCTGGTTTTATCTATGCACTAACTACAGGTGCAACATTTATTGAGAGTGGACGCTACAAAAATGTTTTGGTAATCGGGGCAGATAAAATGTCTTCAATTATTGATTATACCGATCGAACGACCTGTATTCTTTTTGGTGATGGTGCTGGAGCTGTTCTGTTACAACCATCTACCGATGGAACGGGCATTATGGATTCCATTCACTACAGCGAAGGCGATACTAATTGTCATTTAGTTCAAAAAGGCGGCGGTAGTCGATATCCCGCTTCCTTAGAAACTATAGCCAATCATATGCACTACATTAAGCAAGATGGCAAGGCAGTGTTTAAGAAAGCTACCGTTGGAATGGCGGATGTGTCAGCTGAAATTATGGAGCGTAACAACCTACAAGCTGACGATGTTGCTTGGCTTGTTCCTCATCAAGCTAATTTGCGTATAATCGATGCCACTGCTCGCAGAATGGGCTTAGGCATGAATAAGGTTATGATTAACATTGAGCGATATGGAAATACTACAGGTGCTACTATTCCACTTTGCCTTTATGATTGGAAAGATCAATTGAAAAATGGCGAATCGATTATTTTAACGGCCTTCGGTGGGGGCTTTACCTGGGGTGCTGTATACCTAACATGGGGAGGTACATAGTGAAAGCAATGGTGTTTCCCGGTCAGGGTTCTCAATTCGTGGGAATGGCTGCCGAACGGTATCACTCCGAGCCTGAGGCCAAAAAAATTATAGATGAAGCAGATGAAATCCTAGGGTTTTCATTGTCCAACATCATGTTTGATGGACCTGAGGATAGTTTAAAACAAACAGAATATACGCAGCCGGCACTTTTTGTACATTCTATGGCTGTATTTAAAACTATAGATATGACACCGGATTGTGTGGCAGGACATTCTCTTGGTGAGTTTTCTGCACTTACAGCGGCTGGTGTTTTATCGTTTGAAGAGGGATTAAAATTAGTCCGACTACGTGGGCAATTAATGCAATCCGCCGGTGAGCGTAGTAGTGGAGCAATGGGTGCGGTTATTGGGCTTGAGGATGATTTAGTGGCTCAGATTTGTGAAAATATTTCAGATAAATTAAACGAAACGGTCGTACCAGCTAATTACAATTCAAAAGGACAGATTGTGATATCTGGACACTTTAATGCTGTGGAGTCAGCATTGAGTGAAGCCAAAGAGCAGGGAGCTAAGTTAGCAAAACTCATACCTGTAAGTGGTGCATTTCATTCGACTTTAATGCAACCAGCATATGATGAATTTAAACTCAGCCTTGACAAAGTTTCATTTGCTAATGCGAGGGTGCCTGTTTATTCGAACGTAAATGCCACTCCATCTCAATCAGCTGACGAATTAAAAAACAATGTACTACAACAGTTGTTAAAACCAGTCTTATGGACCCAAACCATAGAGCAAATGGTGAGTGATGGCGTAAAAGAAGTAATTGAGCTGGGTCCTGGTAAGGTACTCCAAGGCTTAGTCAAAAGAATTGACCGCACATTACAATTTAGTGGAATACAATAACATGACAGATTATAATTTAGATTTAACAGGAAAAGTGGCCCTTGTTACAGGTGGAAGCAGAGGTATTGGAAAAGCTATTGCCTTAGCATTTGCGTCTAAAGGTGCAAAAGTAGCAATTACCTTCGCTCATTCTTCTAGTTCCGCTGAGCAAGTAACAAAAGAAATAATTGAACTCGGATCCGATGCTTTATCTATACAAGCAAACTCTTCCGATTTTAACAGAGCTAATGAAGTTGTTGATGAAGTGGTGCAAAAATGGGGCAAAATTGATATTCTTGTTAACAATGCTGGCATTACAAAAGACGGATTAATTCTCAGAATGACCGAAGATCAGTGGGATCAGGTTATTGAAACAAATTTAAAAGGTATTTTTAACTACTCTAAAGCAGTAGCTAGGCCAATGATGAAAAACCGTGGGGGTTCCATTATTAACATGGGCTCTATTGTAGGTTTAACAGGGAATGCAGGCCAAAGTAATTATGCAGCATCAAAAGCTGGTTTGGTTGGGTTCACTAAATCGTATGCCAAGGAACTAGCTTCTAGAAATGTTCGAGCAAACGTTGTTGCACCAGGATACATACTAACGGATATGACGGACGCACTTGATGAAAAAGTGTTGGAAGGAATTAAAGAAGCTACACCGCTAGGTAGAGCCGGGAATGTAGACGAGGTAGCTGCTACTTGTTTGTTCCTTGCTTCCGACCTTAGTAGCTATATAACTGGAGAGGTTATTCGAGTAGACGGAGGTATGGCCATATAGGCAGCTTTCTTATAAGCTATTTATGTGCAAGATATTATTAAGTTTCTTAAATTAGTACATTACTAACTACCATTAAAATATAGGACTCATTATGTCACAAGATGTAGAATCAAAAGTAAAAGAAATCATCATCGATAAATTAGGTGTAGATGAATCAGAAGTAGTTGCTGAGGCAAACTTCACCAATGATTTAGGTGCGGATTCTCTTGATACTGTAGAATTAATTATGGAATTCGAAAAAGATTTCGATCTTAGTATTCCCGATGAAGATGCTGAAACCATTGCTACAGTTGGTGATGCAGTTAAGTATATTCAAGAAAAACTCGCTTAATATAATTTAATTACATGAGTTCACGACGAGTTGTAATTACAGGAATAGGCGCTCTTACCCCAGTAGGGAAGAGCGCTCCTGATTTTTGGAATGGTTTACTTTCAGGAACAAGTGGTGCCCGGAGTATTGATAAATTTGATACAACTGGTTTTGCTTCAACTTTTGCAGCCTTAATCGATGATTACGATCCACTAGAGCACTTTGAGCGTAAAGAGGCACGTAAACTTGATTTAGTTGCACAATATGCATTAGTTGCATCTGAAGAGGCTATTTTAGATTCTAAGTTAAATCTCGAAGAAATTGATAAAGATCGGGTGGGTGTTCATGTCGGAACCGGAATTGGTGGCATGAAAACTTTCTATGATCAATCAATTGCTTACAGTGAACGCGGACCAAGGGGAGTATCTCCCTTTTTTATTCCCATGCTTATACCTGATATCGTATCGGGGCAAATCTCAATAAAGTATGGCTTTAGAGGGCCTAATTTTTGCGCAGTTTCGGCATGTGCAACCGGTTCTCATAATATTGGCATTGCTTATGACATGATACGTTATGGGCAGTCAGATTACTCTATCACAGGAGGGACTGAAGCACCAGTCACACAAATTGGTATATCTGGTTTCAATGCTATGAAAGCAATGAGTACTAGAAATGATGAACCTGAAGCAGGCTCACGTCCATTTGATATTGATAGAGATGGATTCGTACTTGGGGAAGGATCGGGAATAATGGTACTCGAATCATTAGATTCAGCCCTAGAGCGAGGGGCGAGAATTTACGGCGAAATAGTTGGTTACGGTTACTCAGCCGACGCCTATCACATCACCGCACCAGATCCTGAAGGAAATGGGGTTATATTGGCGATGAAAAATGCATTAAAGTCTGCTGGAATTACAACCGAAGATGTAGATCATATAAACATGCACGGTACTTCAACACCATTAGGTGATATAGCAGAGACGAATTCTATCAAAAAAGTCTTTGGAGATCATGCATATAAAATGAATTTAAATTCAACGAAGTCAATGACGGGGCACACCTTAGGAGCCGCTGGTGCTATTGAATCGCTTGCTGCCGTGTTGGCCCTCTATCACGGCATTGTACCTCCCACTATCAATATTGATAATCAAGATCCACAATGTGATCTTAATTACACTGCTAACGCCCCTGTAGCTCGAGAGCTTAACTACGCTATGAACAATGCGTTTGGCTTTGGTGGACATAATTCGACTCTAGTCTTCAAGCGATTCCAAGGAACTTAAAGATGAGTTGGATTACTCGGTTTTTATCCGGTTTTAATTCAAGGAAAACAGCAAGTAACGCAGAGGTAAAAAAAAAAGAGCTTGATTCAAACGACCAAAGGTTAGAAGAATTAAGCAAAATTTTAGGTTTTGTACCCAGCGATGCTACACTCTATCAAAAAGCACTTCGACATCGTTCCTCTACCTCACTAGAAAAGTATGAAAGTTACGATTCATATGAACGATTAGAATTTCTTGGTGATGCTGTACTAGATCTAATTTCGGCTGAACTATTATTTCAAAAATATCCTGAAGAAGACGAAGGTTTTTTGACAAAAACCAGAGCAAAAATGGTAAGAGGCGAAACTCTATCCAACTTGTCTAAAGATCTGGGGATAGAATCCTTGTTAGAATTCACGGATACTAAAGGTGGTGTAACAAAATCGAAAGGTATACTAGCTGATATTTTTGAGTCAATGATAGCGGCTATTTATATAACCGAAGGGTACAAAGTTACTTTTGAATTTGTTCGCAAAGTATATGAAGAGCACCTAAATTTTGATGATTTATCGCAAATCAATGATAATTTTAAAAGTACCTTATTAGAATATGCTCAAGCACACAAAATGAGTCTACCTGAATATCGAGTGGTCGATGAAAAGGGGCCTGGTCATAATAGGACCTTTAAAGTAGAAGTTTCCATTGGGACTGAAATTTTTGGTAATGGTACCGGAAAAAGTAAGAAAAAAGCCGAACAAGAAGCTGCAAGAAATGCGCTTCAGATTTTAGATGTAGATTAAACAATTAGTTATATTCTATCATTATATATTGATACTGGGTTTGAAGATTAGATGTACCAACCCTCACCATATCATATATCCAACACCCAATAGGCAGACGTACATGCTAGTCCAACTATTAAAACCTGAATTTGATGAACTTATCCAACAGAAAGATTGGATAGGCTTAAAGGAGGTGTTAGCTGATGTTCCTCCTGCCGATATAGCAGAACTGCTAGTGGAATTGGATGGCGATGTTGCCGTAGTTGTGTTCCGATTGTTAAAAAAGAATATTGCTGCCGATGTTTTTGCTGAACTCCCTTCAAATAAAGGGGTTACCCTACTGGAGTTATTTACTAAGCAACAGTTATCTGAAGTAATGAGTAACCTAGAGCCGGATGAACAGGTTGCGTTGATGGAAGAATTGCCTGGTGACCTAACCCAAAGGGTGATGAATTCTATGAGACCGTCAGATCAGCTTCAAGTGAAGAAGTTGTTAGGATATCCGGAAGATTCTGTTGGTCGTTTGATGACTCCAAGATATGTTCGTGTAAAATCTGATTGGACGGTTAAGCGAAGTATGGAGCATATTCGTAAATATGCGGCCATGGCAGAGACATTGAATGTAATTTATGTAGTTAATGATCGAGAACAATTAATTGATGACTTAAAGATTACTGAAATAATTGTTGCTGCTGAAGACCAAACTATTTCCACCTTAATGGATGAGTCTTTCACCGCACTGCGTGTCTTTGAAGATCAAGAAGAAGCAGTTAAAATGCTTGCTAAATACGATAGGGTAGCCTTACCTGTGGTAGATTCTGATAATGTGCTAGTAGGTATTGTGACGGCGGATGATGTTATCGATGTAGCAGAAGAGGAAATTACTGAGGATATGCAGAAAATGGCAGCCATGGACGCTCTGGATGACTATTATTCTCAAACCTCTATCATGCAAATGGTAAAAAAACGCCTAGGGTGGCTTATCGTTTTATTTGTGGGTCAGATTTTAACAGCCTTAACTATGGGGCAGTACGAAGAGTTACTCTCGAAGATTGTATTTTTGTCTTTTTTTGTACCTTTAATAATATCAAGTGGGGGTAATTCAGGTGCTCAAGCAGCCACACTTATAATTCGGGCGTTGGCCACGGATGATATAAGAGCAGATGATTGGAAAAAGGTATTTTTCAGGGAATTAAGTTCAGGAATAATACTAGGTCTCCTGATTGGTATTTTAGGCTTTGTAACCTTGTTAGCTTGGGATCTTGCAGCAAATGGCTACATTGATCAACAGTCGTATCTGACCGCTGTAGTTATTGCTTTAAGTTTATTGTCTATTGTTTTATTTGGTAATTTTATTGGTGCAATGTTACCCTTTATATTATCTCGACTTGGTTTTGATCCGGCAGTTTCATCGGCACCATTTGTTGCAACAGTGGTCGATGTCAGTGGAATTATCATTTATTTTTCAATAGCCATTTTATTTTTGAAAGAGATATTGATGTAATTCAACCCTATTAATAACGCTAAAACACTCTTATATGAAAGTTTATCATGATTTAGTTCAACGAGTTTTAGATCACGGTGTGCATAAAACTAATCGTACTGGTACAGACACTATTTCTAATTTTGCAGAGTATTATAAGGTAGATCTCTCAGAAGGGTTTCCACTATTGACTACCAAAAAAGTATTTTTTAAATCCGTTATTCTAGAATTATTATGGTATTTACGCGGAGAAGACCATATTAGGTGGCTGCGTGACGAAAACAATGTTCATATATGGGATGCTTGGGCCGATGAAGATGGGCATGTAGGTCCTATTTATCCTGTGCTATGGCGACGTTTTCCTTACCTAGTTGAACATAAAAATGAAGATGGAACTACAGAGTGGAGGCGTGACGAATTTGATCAGGTTCAAAATGCGATTCATATGCTTAAGACAGATCCAATGAGTCGCAGAATAGTTGTGAGTACCTGGCACCCTGGTTTGTTGCCCAAAATGGCCTTACCACCTTGCCATATTATGTATATTTTCAATGTTTCTGATGGTAAACTAAACTGTCACCTGACGCAACGTTCTGGAGACATTGCCTTAGGTATCCCATTTAATCTAGCATGTTATTCTGCTCTCACAATGGCTATTGCCCAAGAAGTAGGACTTGAACCAGGAGTTTTCGCCCATACTATTGTAGACGCACATATCTATGTAAACCATATAGACGGATTGAAGGAACAATTAACCCGTTCGCCAAAGGCACTACCGGAGCTTAAAATTGCAAATAAACCTGTAGATGAATTAAGCTTTGGTGACTTTGAATTAACTGGCTACGATCCTGATCCTTTAATTCGCTTTGAAGTCGCGGTCTAATTGCACCACTTATGAAGATTATTATTATTGCAGCACATGACCCCAACCTTGTTATAGGAAGTAATGGCACCTTGCCATGGCATTTCTCAGAGGATTTGAAGCATTTCAAACTAACTACCTCAGGGTTTCCCATTCTTATGGGCAGAGGTGTTTTTGAGGAGCTAGGGTCTAAACCATTGCCAAACCGGCAAAATATTGTACTTAGTACTACTCAAAATTATGATAATGTAGCCTGCTACTCATCTTTAGAACAAGCATTAGAAGCAATAAAGCTTGAACAACCGTCCAAGCTGTTTATTATAGGTGGTGGAGTAGTTTATCGTCAAGCAATGGAACTGGCTGACGAGATGATCATTACTTTGGTTCATAAGGAATATGAAGGTGATACCTTTTTCCCAGAATATCGCTCTGATATTGGCCTTATTTGGGAAGAAACCAGTAGAATCGATGTCAGTGAAGACCTAAGTTTTATACATTATACTCGTGTATAATACTCGATAGTTGGTGACCTTAAAAGAGTCTAATTAGTACTTTGGATGAATGATAAAGTGTTTTTTGACAGGCTCGGTTAACGCAATGATACTTTTTGTATCCGCAGCTTTAGAAAATTCGATCGCTACCTCGTTATCGAGTATCCAAATACTATCATTTTTATACTTATAAGCCTCTGAGGTACTATATTCGGTTCGAATATAGTATTTCATACTCTCATCATCATTTGGAAGCCCATTTTTATCAAGATAGGCACGGGTTAATTCGTATATTTTCTGATGGGTGCTTTTACTTGGTTTCTTATCAAAAAAGCTCGCACGAAATAAATTTCGATTCAAAAAGCGGTGACTTAAATCAGATAAAATAGGGTCTTTAGCATTCTTCCAAGCTTTAATACTTTGGTACACATCATAATCGTCTAATTGAGCATATGCTTCAATCACGGTGGATGAAATATGTTTTTCTGCAGACGGTTGCTCACGTAAAAAGTAATCGAGTTGAGCACTTCCACTTGGTAATGGCTCTCCCTGTGCGAACAAATAACTCACCCGATTGAAAATTGATCTAATAAGGGAATCGGCACTTAACACGGTTTTGTGTAGATATACTTGCATATACATTAAACGCCTAGAAATAATATAATTTTCTATGGCATAGATGCCTTTTCGCTCAATAACAATATTCCCTTTATGGACTCGCATGGTTTTAAGTATGCGTTGAATACCCACTGAGCCTTCAGAAACACCCGTAAAAAAACTATCCCTTTTTAGATAATCTAATCGATCTAAATCGAGCTGTGATGACACTAGTTGATGTAAAAATTTCTTAGGATGTTGATCGGTGAATATTTCAATAGCCGTGTTAAGTGCCCCATCAAACTGGTTGTTTAATTCGTGCATAATAGCCAAGCTCATCATCTCGTGATTAAACTCACTGAGAAGGGAATGCTCAAGCGTATGGGATAAGGGGCCATGCCCAACATCGTGCAACAGTAATGCAATTAGGGTGCCTTCATATTCCTGATTGCTAATGGTGGTATCTTTCTCACGTAGATTATTTAGAACTCGTTGTCCCAATTCTAAGGCCCCTAAGGCATGAGAAAAACGAGAATGTTCAGCAGCTGGAAATACTAAATATCCCAATCCCAATTGTCGGATACGACGTAATCGTTGAACGTATGGATGATCTATTAATTGAAGAACAATACCCTTTGGTACGGAAATAAAGCCGTGAACGGGGTCATTAAATATTTTATAACGGGTGCTTTTATCCATAATACCTAACTAGGATTGGAAGATAATAAATAGTTGGAAAGCACATCGGAAGCAGGAATACGAGTAGGGCGTTGAGCTTGTAAGTCGAACCAAACTCCCATTGTTTCAGCGGTAGAACATAATTTATTCGTATTGGAACTGTAGACTGCTTGTAAGGCATAGACTCGGGCTGCATCAACCCGTAATAAACCGCTACCAATGAGTAACGTATCGGGATAAAGAATGGGGGCGAGGTACTCAATGGTTGATTTTCGTAGCACAAAGCTTCGTTTTCTTTCTAAATCTTCTATCCATTCGGGTATTTCTTGAACTACCTGTATTCTGGCTTCTTCGAAATAGCTGTTGAATAAAGCGTTATTGACATGAGATAAGGAGTCCATATCATTAAAACGTACTGATACTTCTGTCCAATGTGGAAAATAATCTGGAGTGTATTGTTTAGGTACCATAAATAATGAGGAATTATACTTACATAGAAGGAGCTGAAATACGTATATTAGAAATATAAAACACCTAGTAAAGGTAACCCAATTTTATCACAAATGATTATACCATCGGCACCCGAATTTTTAGAATCCTTGTTAACCACTCCAAGTCCAACCGGTTATGAAGCAGCTGGCGTGAGAGTTTGGAAGGAGTATGTAGAAGAATTTTCCGATGAGGTTATTACTGACGCTTATGGGTCTTGTGCCGCCAAAATTTTAACGGATAAAGACGCGCCAACCGTGCTAATTGAGGCCCATTGTGATGAGATTGGAATGGTTGTTCAGCATATTACGGAGCAAGGCTTTGTGTATGTGAATAAATTAGGAGGCAGCGATTCGACAATCGCTAGAGCAAAAAAAGTAATCATTCATAATCGAAATGCAAAAGTTGTTGGAGTAGCTGGTAATACTGCCATACACTTACAAGATCAAAAAAATGGTGGTGGTAAAGAACCTGCTTGGAAAGATATTTATATCGATATTGGTGTTAGCTCTAAAGAAGAAGCCCTTGAATTAGTTCAAGTGGGAGACCCAATTACCTATGAGGACAACTTCGAATATTTAAACGATCACATTCTCACTGCAAGAGCACTTGATAATAGAATTGGCGGATATATCATTGCGCAGGTGTTGCGAATGCTCAAGAGTGTGTCCAAAGATTTGCAGGTAAATGTAGCTGCAGTTAATTCTGTTCAGGAGGAAGTAGGGGGCTTTGGAGCTAGGATGATGAGCTATCGTTTAGACCCAGATTTAGCCCTTGTAACTGATGTTACCCACGCTACAGATTCCCCAGGTATAGACCAGAAAGAACATGGAACCGTTAAGTTATGCCATGGTCCTAGTATACAGCACGGTGGAGCAAATCATCCAAGTGTGGTTCGTTATCTCGAGGAAATTGCTAAAAAACACACTATTCAAGTTCAACATGAGGCAACGAGTGTGAGAACTGGTACTGACACAGATAGTATTTTTTACCAAAAAACAGGCATACCTTCTGCATTAATTTCACTACCATTGCGTTATATGCATTCACCGGTTGAGATATGTTCTATGCAAGATGTTGATGCACTAATACAGCTTATGTATGAGTCTGTATTGGGCTTAAAGGCAGATCAGCGTTTTACTGTCCACTAATAGCTTTCTCAATTCTATTAATAATAGCATCTTTTAAGCTAGACCTGGCAGTCGATTGACGAATATCTTGCACGAAAACATGTGTATAATTTTCTATATCGGCTACTCTAAAGGTGTCATACAGCAATTGCCCAAAACGTTCCCAGCTGCCTTCACATTCCACTAAGTTGCAGCTTTGGACTAATTCTTGGGAAGAAATACTACCTTCTACAGCTTGAGCCTGATTAACAACTTGATTCTTGTCTAAAAGTAAAACAATACTGGTTTCTGTTACCGCCCTCAGCAGATCAAAAGACGAGAGCCATTGTACCCTAGCTTTAGGTGCGTAATGCCGGTATTTAAGCCCGGGACTAGGTAAAATTGGTTTTGAACGAGGGTAATCTTGCTCAGCCTGGCTTGCAGAATAATAGTGAACGGAGCCAAATTCAGATAATAACTGTTCGCTTATAGCTCCAGGACGGTAGATAATTATATCGCTATGAGATGGCGTTTTGGTATAAACCGACTCATTTTTTATTGTTGTCGAGAGGTAGTCGCTGCGACAAGTAATCACGGTAGACTCAAGCCCTATGGTGCATGCCCCTCCATCAAGTATCGGAAATGAAGGTCCGAAATCGTTCTGTACATGTTCTTTTTTCGTTGGGCTAGGAGTACCTGATAAATTGGCACTAGGGGCAACAAGTGGCCCGGTTCTTTGTAATAAATCCAAGCAGATACTATGATTAGGCATCCGCACAGCAACGGTTTCTAAACCAGCTGTAACCGCGTCTAGCACCTTTTTTTTTCGTCGAAGAATTAAAGTTAGTGGCCCTGGCCAAAATTTATTGATAATACTTAACTCTAATTTTGTCAGTGGTTTGGATATTTCACTTAACTGTTCAAGTGAACTAATATGGACAATGAGAGGATTGTCAGAAGGACGCCGTTTAAGAGTAAATACTTCTTGTATTGCCTGTAAATTGGTTACTTTAGCTGCAAGTCCGTAAACGGTTTCTGTGGGAATAGCTACTACGCCACCTGAATTCAGACGCTCTACTGCTTCTTTTATCCCCAACATAGTTATGGACTCTCTTGTATTTTTTTAAGGATAGCGATAGCATCGGATAAATTATCAACATCCTCGAACATAAACCGTATGGCATCATCTTTTTGAATGATGGTATGGTTATCACCGAACACCTTCTTTATATGATTTAGTATGTTGGTAAATAATGGGGCATCATAATAAGATCGGCCAAGTTCGCTTTTTACTTTTGGACACATACACCACATTTTACCCACTCGTACGGTTACCTTCACAAAATATAAGCTGGAAGCATAATATTGTAGTTTTTTACTTTGCCATAATCGATTCGCTTCGATAGGAAATGGGCCAAATCTGTCTTCAACTTCCGATTTCCAATCTTCAATCTCTTCGACTGTGTTCGCTTTAGCTAATTTACGGTAGAGATTTAAACGTTCCACATTGTCGGTTACATACTGTTGTGGCAGTAATGCCGATTCATCCATTTCTATTTGTGTCTCTGGTGTGGCTATTTTTTTCTCACCACCCTCAAATAGATGGCTGAATTCATTTTCTTTCACTTCCTGCACGGCTTCATCTAAAATTTTGGTATATAATTCAAAGCCAATATCATTGATGAACCCACTTTGTTCTCCACCGAGTATATCTCCTGCGCCTCTGATATCAAGATCACGCATGGCAATATTAAATCCTGACCCTAAATCTGAAAACTCTTCGAGAGCAATAAGCCTCTTACGAGCCTCTGGGGTTAGTTGGGCAATTGGCCGCGTAATTAAATAGCAGAAAGCTTTACGATTAGATCGGCCCACTCTACCTCGTAGTTGATGTAATTCGGCGAGTCCAAAACGGTCGGCATCATTAATAATTATGGTATTAGCATTGCTGATGTCAATACCATTTTCTACAATATTGGTAGAGATTAATACATCGAATCGATGCCGGTAAAAATCTTGAATTATTTTTTCCAATTCAGATGCTTTCATTTGTCCGTGAGCATACTGGACTCTAATTTCGGGGACTAACGAATGGATCATCTGTGCCATTTCTTCGATATTACTTACTCGATTGTGAATAAAAAAAGCTTGACCACCACGAGAAATTTCTTGTACTAGAGCATCTCTGATAAGTGCTTCATCAAAGGAATGGATTTCGGTTTGAACCGGACGTCTATTGGGTGGTGGTGTTGTAATTATGCTCAAATCCC
>Ga0233432_10000267_pt1 | contig 49680 bp, 42 predicted proteins | sample SI_122_August201_6_FD_179870 | JGI IMG/M metagenome (GOLD analysis project Ga0233432, IMG submission 179870) | Seawater microbial communities from Saanich Inlet, British Columbia, Canada - SI_122_August2016_10_MG | ecosystem: Environmental > Aquatic > Marine > Inlet | place: Canada: British... | reverse complement strand
TGAAGCGCCCAATATGAAATCGGATTTACATTATTTGAAGCACAAAGTGGATTTAGGGGCTGAATACATTGTTACTCAATTATTTTTTGACAATAAAAAATACTTTGATTTCGTCAAGCAGTGTAGAGAGATAGGCATCAATGTACCTATCATACCAGGTATAAAACCCATTTCTACAAAAAGACAATTGACGGTATTGCCTCAACGTTTTTATATGGATATACCTTCTGAATTATCAGAGCAGATAATGCAGTGTAAGGATAATAGTGCAGCCCGTCAGATTGGAGTAGAATGGGCTGTTGAGCAATGTAAAGAGCTAAAAGCTAATGGGGTGCCCTGTTTACATTTCTATACCATGGGTAACTCGGACAATATCTATAAAATAGCAAGTGAATTATTTTAAGCGGTCAACTTTTGGAAGTAAGTTTCTAAATCTATATTTCTTTCTTTTAAAGAAGATAGCATTTCGTCAGCAACAATTTTACCCTTGTTAATGATGATAACACGATTACACATTTTTTCAACCTCCTGCATAATATGTGTCGAAAGCATTACGGTTTTATTCTTTCCGCTTTCTCTGATGAGATTTCTTATTTCCACTAATTGATTAGGGTCTAGTCCAGTAGTAGGCTCGTCCAAAATGAGTACTTCAGGATTATGAATTAAGGCTGCTGCCAGACCTACTCTTTGTCTGTAACCTTTAGATAATTCCCCAATTTTCTTATGCTGTTCGGGAGTTAAGCCAGTTAAGTCAATCATCTCCTTGACACGTTCTTTAGAGCATCCGTAAATGTCAGCTATAAAAGAGAGGTATTCTTTGATGTACATTTCCAAATAAAGAGGGTTGTGTTCTGCTAAATAGCCCACTTTTTGACGTATTGAAATAGTATCTTCTTCTATATTTTCTGAGCAAACATTTACTTGTCCTTTGTCAGCATTCAAGTAGGTGGTAATAATTTTCATTAAAGTAGATTTTCCAGCACCATTTGGACCAAGAAAACCAACGATTTCACCTTTTTTTACCTCAAATGAAACTGAATCTAGGGCAGCTTGTTCCCCATAATATTTGCTAACTTCTTTAACTTCAATTGACATACTGCGAAGATAGTGAAATGTTTTAGTCCTTTGGTAAGTTGTAACGTTCCACTTCATCTTCTGTCATCCAATGGATACTATCAGAACTTGCAGAGCTAAGTGTAAACCAATAAAATGATTCGTCAACTCCAATGAAGTCGTAGTAATCCAAAAAGAAATCATGCAATGAATCGTCTTTTGGAAGTGTAGCCCCTTAAAATTATCATCTGCCCATGAGTGAACTCCTATTTTAGCACCTTTTTATGCTTCTTTTTTGTCCTGCAAGAAATAAATCTATACCACCAGAAGCAATAATTGAACTTGATTTTAAGCAAGTATTTATCCCTTTAGAATTTATAAGCATTCCAAGTCTTAGGTTGAAATCATCATCAATAGAGCCAGGAACATCTTCTAAAACTAATGCCTTTAACTCTAAGTTCTTTTCAAAGAGTTTTGAAAATTCTTTATAGGTTTTTTTGCTAATAGCACCATTTAGAAAAATAGTGTCATTGGACATTTTAAAATTCGATGTATTGGTTAATTGTGTGTGCTTGAATACTCCATTACAATTGTATATGGAAAATATTATAGTTGAGTAAATGATTATCTTTTTCATAGTCTTAGGTAAATTCGAAGATATCAAAAATTAGCTAATAATTTTGATTGTATATTTGTACTGATGCAAGGTGTTGTAATAAAATCGACAGGAAGTTGGTATATCGTAAAGACGGATGACGGACAGTTATTGAACTGCCGTATTCGTGGTAAGTTCCGTATGCAAGATATCAAAAGTACTAATCCTATTGTTGTGGGTGATAAGGTGAAGCTGAGCCAAGAGGAGGAATCTTTTCTCATAGATGAATTGTTCGATAGAAAAAACATCATAGTCAGAAAATCGGTTAACCTTTCTAAGCAAACTCACATTTTAGCATCAAATGTAGATCAAGCTATACTAATGGTAAGTATGAAAAGTCCACAGACATCAACTGGTTTTATAGACAGGTTTTTGGTGTCAGCACAAGCTTATGGGGTGGAAGTGATTATATTTTTTAATAAAGTCGATTTGTATGACGAAACCACTTTAGCTCAATTAGAAGAAAGACGTTCTGTTTATGAAAAAATAGGTTATAAGTCCCTGTCTAAAAGTGCTCTGAATGATGATTTGTCAGAAGTAAAGGAAATAATGAAAGGCAAGGTTAACATGATTTCAGGGCACTCTGGAGTGGGTAAGTCTACCTTATTGAACATGCTACAACCTAATTTAAATATTCAGACACAAGAAGTATCTGAACAACACCAACAGGGACAACATACAACAACTTTTTCTGAAATGCACGACTTAGATTTTGGTGCCTCGATTATTGATACACCTGGAGTTAGAGGTTTCGGATTGATAGAAATGGATAAATACGAACTTGGCGATTATTTCACGGAATTTTTTAAGTTAAAATCTCAGTGTAAGTTTAATAACTGCTTACACATAAATGAGCCAAATTGTGCTGTAAAATTAGCTTTAGAGAATAGTGGAGTAGCACCATCTCGTTACAAGAATTACCTCAGTATGCTAGAGCAAGACGATGAAAGTTTCAGAGTAAACCATTACGATAAATGAGAGTAGTTATCCAAAGAGTTTCTAAAGCTTCAGTGAGTATAGGAGAGGAGATTTATAGTCAAATACAACAAGGCTTACTTATACTACTAGGAATTGAGAATAATGATACAGCGGAAGATGTCGAATGGCTTAGCAACAAAATAGCCAATCTTCGAATTTTCTCCGATGAAAATGGACAGATGAATAAGTCTATTTTAGATGTGAAAGGTCAGGTTTTAGTAGTCAGTCAATTTACCTTACACGCCAAAACTAAGAAAGGTAATCGTCCTTCATTTACAGAAGCGGCTCGTCCGGAAATTGCCATTCCACTTTACGAGACTTTTATAAAACGCCTAAGTTTAGATGCTCAGCAGGAAGTCCAAACAGGTAAGTTTGGAGCGGATATGCAAGTCAGTCTGTGTAATGATGGGCCTGTTACAATACTAATTGATTCAAAAAATAAAGAATAATGCCAATAGAACAATTACAAAAACAAGTCGATGAATGGATTAAAAAATACGGTGTTCGTTATTTCAACGAGCTTACTAATATGGCTATTCTTACTGAAGAAGTGGGAGAGGTATCCAGAATTATTGCTCGTAAGTATGGTGAGCAATCGTTTAAAGAGAATGATAATTCTGAACTAGGCGAGGAGTTGGCAGATGTTCTTTTTGTAGTCTTATGTTTGGCAAATCAAACGAACACTAATTTGCAAGAGGCTTTCCAAAAAAAACTAAAAATAAAAACCGTTAGAGATGCTGACCGTCACAAAGGGAATTTTAAGTTGAAATAATTTGATTATATTTGAAGTGTATTCCCTTTAAAGACAAAAACATGAAAGCTTGTAAAAATGAACTAGAAAGCCTACCTTTTTTTTAATCAAGACTCTTTTATTTCTCTTTTCAGAAATACCTTTTATTCTTTTTATTATGTAACTGTATAAAGCCTTAATACATGAAAGACACTTTTTATATTAAATATTCTATTCGTTTTCGAATGGTGTTTCTACTCTTAACATTTAGTTTTCTGCTGGCATTTCTTTTGTCAATGCAATCATTAATTCTATTAATATTCTTCTTTAATATGGCATATATTTATGTCATGTATTTGAACTCTCCAGCTTTGTGGATTGCTAATGGTAAAATACATCAACATTCTTTTAATTCTACGACCCTATTTGTTGATAATCTTGAAGAAATTATAGATGAAGACAAAAAAATAACTCTCATTACTTCAGATCAAAAAATGGTTGTGAATAAGTTTTTATTTGATGAAAAATCAAGTTTAGATTTAGTCGAATACTTCAATGCTAAATAGTTGAGTTAAAATGAATGAAATCGTTATTTTTTATTCTAAATTTTATAGATTTTGGTGGTCTATTATTTTATGTTCAGTGGCATTGATTTATACCTTTATTTTTACTTTTCTGGAGTTAGAGGTGCATTTCATTTTTCATATAATTTCCGCTATTTATTATAGCTTGTTGATATGGGCAACATACAGACCATATTTAAAAATAAAAAACGGTAGAATTTGGACTACATCAAATTTGTTTATTTCGTATAAGGGAAGAGATTTAAAGGAGGTTATCTTAAATGATGAACACTATATATTTAAACTAAAACAATGTCGCTTTTTTGTTGGAGTTCACTATATGGAGGAAGAGGATAATATCAAATTAAAAAACTTTCTGAGAGAAAGAGACCTTTTAATAGAGCCTTCATCCTTATTCTAGAAAAAACTAGCTTATTTTAACTTCTTAGTGCTTTGGCTTTTTCTTTAGCTTTTTCGTTTCGTTCAATGGTGTGTGTGGGTCTACTCCATTTTACATTACCTTTTGTTGAAAGACACTTTTTGTAGTTGTTATTAGTAACAGGTTGGTCGCCATCTACGAAAGGTGCTTTTGGTGTGATACCTAAAATATCAAACAGTTTCATGTCTTGATTAATATCAGGGTTTGGCGTAGTAAGTAGCTTGTCACCAGCAAAAATAGATGAAGCTCCTGCCATAAAGCATAGCGCTTGCCCTTCGTCAGACATTTCTGTTCTTCCAGCTGATAGCCTAACAACAGATTCAGGCATAACAATTCGCGTAGTAGCTACCATACGAACCATTTCCCATATAGATATAGTTTCTTGGTCTTCCAAGGGCGTACCTTCAACGGCTACTAGTGCATTAATCGGAACTGATTTTGGTTGTGGATTCATATTAGCAAGTGTTAACAGCATACCACATCTATCCTCAGCTGATTCACCCATTCCAATAATTCCTCCAGAACAAACGCTAATACCCGCTTTTGAAGCATTTTCAATTGTTTTAACACGATCGTCAAATTCTCGAGTTGAGATAATTTCTTTATAGTGCTCTTCTGAAGTGTCTAAGTTATGGTTGTAAGCGTACAGTCCAGCATCAGCAAGTCGCTGAGCTTGTTCTTGAGTCATCATTCCTAAAGTACAGCACACTTCCATATCAAGCCCATTGACAGTCTGTACCATTTCGAGCACTTGGTCAAACTCATCATTATTTTGAATATTTCTCCATGCAGCTCCCATGCATAATCGCGATGAACCATTGGCTTTTGCTCTTAAAGCTTGAGCCTTAACCTGAGAAACACTCATTAGGTCGTTGGTTTCAATATCCGTATGATACCTTGCTGCTTGTGGACAATAGCCGCAGTCTTCAGAGCATCCACCAGTTTTAATGGATAGAAGAGTGCTAATTTGAACTTCTAAGGGATTGTGATGTTGACGGTGAGTTTGAGCAGCTTCAAAAATCAATTCCATTAAGGGTTTTTTGTAGATTTCTAAAATCTTTTCGATTGTCCAGCTATTATTCATAATTATTGAATTTATATAACAAATATAGTTTTTAATCTGTCTTTTGAACTATGATGCTTACAGCATTTCCGCCAAATCCTACGGCGTTAATTAGTATTGTTTTTGGCGTGCATTTTTCTTGATAAACTTCTGTTTCGTATGGAAATTGAATGACGCTTTTTCGATTAAGCATTTCAATGGCTAGGTCTAAACTCAGACCGCCAGATGCTCCAAAAGTATGTCCACTTTGGTGTTTTGTACTAATTAAATGTGGAGTCTGTGTGCCAAAAACAGATTGAATAGCTTTGTATTCTGATTGGTCACCTTTTATAGTTCCGGGGGCATGCATAACAATAGCATCAACTGTTTTTAATTCACTGTCAAGCAGCGCCATTCTCATACTCTTTTTTAAACAGTCAGCATCTGCGGATAAAGAGGCAGGATGTTCAATTTTTTCTGTAGAATAGCCCAAGCCTATTATTTTGGCCAAATGTTGTTGACCTTCATCAGACTCCAAGCAAAATGCACTTGCCCCTTCGCCAAGAACCATATTATTTTTAGTATTTCTTTTTTTCATTGGACTGCAATACCATTCCGAAGTGTTTTTACTATAAATACCTAAGGCTCTCATCTGGGAAATAGTAAAATCTGTAAGTGGGGCTTCGGTTCCTCCAGCAATAAACTTATCAGTCATGCCGCTTTTAATCCATACAGAAGCATTTAAAATCGAATGAAGGGCTGTGCTACACGTAATAGAATGAGTCAATGTTGCTCCTTTGGTCCCAAAATCAAAAGCCATCCAAGACGAGATATTTCCTAATGTAGTAGTCGGAGATACAAGAGGTGAAATTCTTTTTTTTGGTGAATTGATAAAATGTTCGTGGTACTTTTCAAACAATTGTGTAGCTCCTCTAGATGAGCCCATGTTAATTCCGACTTTAGAAAGGTCAGACCACTTAGATTTTGATAGTGAATTTCTTCCTACTAAAATAGCCATCAATACACTTTTGTCTAATCGTCTGTAGTGTGGATGTTCTTTTCTTAAGTTATCAATCAATGATTGAGTTTTTTCTTGAAGCCTTCCTGTTGGCGTGTCCATGTCATTAAAGCAACATATGGACAAACAAGTTGATTTGCTTTGGTAATTTTTCCATATTTCATCACTTTCGTGCCCTAATGCAGATAAGCTAGATTTTGATATGATAAGTATAGATTGCATAGGTCAAAGATACGACTATTCGACTTTTTCTAATGCCGAAAGAATGCTTTTATAAACCTTTTTTAATTCCGAATCTTTTATGCAGTAGGGCGGTATAATGTAAATTACATTTCCTAGAGGACGAAGGATAACCCCATTCTCAATAAAATGACTGTAAAGCATGTCTTTTACATTGCTAGAATAGCCTGTTTCGGAAGTATGTATATCCATTGCAAGAATAGTTCCGGTTTGTCTAATGTTTCTTATCATTGGATGATGTTGTATAGTTGAAGCAAAGGCTTTGTGTTGCTCTGAAATATGAGCTATGCTTTTTTGACATTCTTCCTTTTCAAGAAGCTCTAAACTTGCTATAGCTGCTGTGCAACCAATGGGGTTAGCGGTAAAAGAATGTCCGTGTAAAAATGCTTTGCTAAGTGTATCTCCTAAAAACGATGAGTAAATTTCATCAGAACAAGTTGTTATGGATAGGGGGAGTGTGCCGCCAGTAAGACTCTTAGATAAACACATAAAATCCACATCTTCTTTTAGTTGGTTACAAGCAAAAATTGTTCCTGTTCTACCAAAGCCAGTCATCACTTCATCAGCAATACAAAGGACATTGTAGTCTTTGCATAGTCTGATCATTTTGTCGAGAGTTGTTTCAGAATACATTCTCATTCCAGAAGCACCTTGAACTAGGGGTTCAAAAATAAAACAAGCTACATCTCCATTTTCCAGTTCTTGTTTTAGAGCTGACAGGGTTTTTTCTTCATCAGAAGGGAAGGGCAAATGATTTACTGAAAACAAATAATCTTCAAATGGTTGAGAAAATATACTCTTTGCTCCTGCTGACATTGCACCAAAAGTTTCGCCATGGTAACCGCCTTCAAGTGCAAGTATTCGCTGTCTTTTTTCGCCTTTATTTTTCCAATATTGGATGCTCATTTTTAAGGCTATCTCTACTGCAGATGAGCCATCGCCAGAGAAGAAAAACTTATGCTGATTAGCCGGCAAATGGCGACTTAGTTTCTCACATAAGTCGGTTGCAGGTTTATGCGTAAAGCCTGCAAATAATACATGCTCTAGTTCTAGAAGTTGCTTACTTATTTTTTCTGCAATATATGGGTGGGCGTGTCCATGAATATTTACCCACCAAGAAGAGATAGCATCAATATATTCCTTTCCATTTTCATCAATTAATAGAGTGCCTTTTCCTTTCACAATTGGGATTGGAGTAGGTGCCGTTTTCATTTGAGTGAAAGGATGCCAAACGTACTTTTTATCGTTTTCGGAAATACTCATTAGAATACTACTTTTAATTGTTCAGCAATTTCTTTAATACTTGTTTTGTCAACAGTCTTTAGTGTTGGAATTCTTCCTAAGTTATTTAAGCCGCATTTTGATAATATAATGTTCTCAGTATCTTTATTTTCATTCCCGTTGAATAGGATGCCTTTTATAGGAATATTTCTGTTTTTTAGTGCCTCAACACTCAATAGGGTATGGTTTATACTTCCCAAATAATGTTGGCTTATTAAAATGACTTCAACTTTTAATTTTTTAATCAAGTCTATGATGCACTCTTTATCGTTAAGTGGTACAAGAAGACCGCCAGCACCTTCAATAATTAGAGGTTTATCAGTCTTTGGAGGATTACAGTTGGAGGTGGTTATTGTTATGTTTTCATTTTGAGCAGCAGCATGTGGTGACATAGATAGTTTTAAGCGGAAGCTTTCAGAATGAAATTTACTTTCTGTATTTGATATTAAATCTTTTACTTTTTGGCTATCTGTATATTCTAATTCGCCAGCTTGTATGGGTTTCCAATAGTCTGCTTTTAACGCTTCTACCAATATTGCAGACGCTATGGTTTTACCAATTTCGGTGCCTATTCCAGTAACAAAATACTTCATGCTGTTTTGTTAATGAGTTCACACAATAGCTTAATGTCTTCTTCTGTATTGAAGGAGTGAAGACAAATTCGTATTCTCTCCAAGCCTTTACCAACAGTAGGGTGTAGTATAGGTCTAATATCAAAATTATTGAGTTGTAGGTTTTCGGCAAAACGCTTAGTGTTTGCATTGCCACCGATTACAATACATTGTATAGCCGAATCGCTCTCAATTAAGTTAGGATGTTTACAGTTTTCTTTAAACAGGGCTATATTCTTATGTAGTTTTTCTCTATTGGTAGAAGATTCTAATTTGTTGTATGCCCATTCAATTCGTTTAACGGAATGTGGTGAAAGAGCTGTTGTGTAAATAAATGGTCTTGAAAAATTAATTAAATAATCAATAAGCATTTTACTACCCACAATAGCTGCACCATGGCTACCCATAGCTTTACCGTAAGTATAAACACGAGCAAAACAATTTATATTTTTTGCAAGTCCATGTCCATTTTCTCCAAATACTCCCAGAGCATGAGCTTCGTCAATTATAAGTTTGGTATTATGTTCTTGACAAATTTTTTCAATTTCTTCTAAAGGAGAAAAATCTCCATCCATAGAGTATACACTTTCAACAACAATGTAAATAGTTCCGGTCGACTGTTTAATTTTTTCTTGAAGATGATTAGTATCGTTATGCCTAAATGAAAAGTTTCTCGCATTACCCAATTTTATGCCGTCTCTTATAGATGCATGGCACAATTGGTCGTATAAAATTGTATCGTCTTTTTGAGGTACAGATGATAATAGTCCTAAATTGGCGGTATATCCTGAATTGAATATCAGAGCTGATTCTACATTGTGGAATTTCGCAATTTTTCGTTCTGTTTCAATATGAAGTTTGGAGTTGCCACTAATCAATCTACTTCCCGTTGAACTGGCATCTTCTGTGCTGCACCATTGTTCCAGTGAAAACCCCAAATAATCGTTGGAGCAAAAGTCAATCTTTGTTGTAGAAACGGTCAACTGTCTTAAGGCCTTGTTATTTTGTCTTTCGACTATTTTATTTAGAAGTCTATCCTCTAGCATAATAGTTCAAATATAGCACAAAAAAAAAGGTTACTGATGCAACCTTTTTAATAAATTAAATGGGTTTTGTATTAGTCTGCTAGAACAATAACTTTATTATTTTGCATTTCTATCACACCGCCATTAATATCATAATGTTCGGTATTGTTGTTTGAATCTATAACTCTTACTTTTCCTTTTGTTAAAGAAGAGATGATTGGTGCGTGATTGTTTAAAATTTCAAACTTACCAGTAACGCCTGGAAGTTGAACAGAAGTAACCTCGCCTTCAAATACTTTCTTTTCTGGTGTGATGATTTCCAATTGCATAATCAAAAATTATTTTGCTTCAGCTAACATTTTCTCTCCCTTCTCTTTAGCTTCTTCAATAGTTCCAACAAGGTTAAAGGCGGCTTCAGGATATTGGTCCATTTCACCATCCATAATCATGTTAAAGCCTTTGATAGTGTCTTGAATATCAACTAACACACCTTTGAGGCCTGTAAACTGTTCAGCGACGTGGAAAGGTTGAGATAAGAAACGCTGAACACGACGAGCTCTAGAAACAGCTAGTTTATCGTCATCAGATAATTCTTCCATTCCAAGAATAGCAATAATATCTTGTAATTCTTTGTAGCGTTGTAGTAGCATTTTTACTTTTTGTGCACAATCGTAATGTTCGTCACCAACAACATCAGGAGATAAAATTCTAGAAGTTGAGTCTAATGGATCAACCGCTGGGTAAATTCCAAGCTCAGCAATTTTACGAGAAAGTACTGTAGTTGCATCTAAGTGAGCAAAGGTTGTAGCAGGAGCAGGGTCAGTTAAATCATCCGCAGGAACATATACAGCCTGTACAGAAGTAATAGAACCATTTTTAGTTGATGTAATACGCTCTTGCATAGTTCCCATCTCAGTTGCTAGGGTTGGTTGGTAACCTACCGCTGATGGCATACGACCTAATAGTGCGGATACCTCCGAACCAGCTTGAGTAAATCGGAAGATGTTATCAACGAAGAATAAAACGTCACGTCCTTTCCCTTGTCCATCACCATCACGGAAATATTCTGCTAGGGTTAGTCCTGAAAGTGCAACACGAGCACGTGCTCCTGGAGGCTCATTCATCTGACCAAAAACGAAAGAAGCTTTCGAGTCGCCCATTTTTGAAGCGTCTACTTTAGATAAGTCCCATCCGCCTTCTTCCATAGAGTGTAAAAAGTCTTCACCGTAATCGATAATACCAGACTCTAACATCTCTCTTAATAAATCGTTTCCTTCACGAGTTCTCTCACCTACACCAGCAAATACGGATAATCCACCGTGTCCTTTTGCAATGTTGTTAATTAACTCCTGAATAAGTACTGTTTTACCAACACCAGCACCACCAAAAAGACCAATTTTACCACCTTTAGCGTATGGCTCAATAAGGTCAATTACTTTAATACCAGTATATAATACTTCTGTAGAAGTAGAAAGGTCTTCAAATTTTGGAGCCTCTCTGTGAATAGGTAGGCCGTTTTCTTTATCTAAATCGTCCATTCCGTCAATGGCGTCACCAATTACGTTGAATACACGACCTTTGATGTGTTCACCAGCTGGCATTTTAATTGGTGCGCCAGTTGCAACAACTTCAACACCTCTTTTTAGTCCGTCTGTGGAGTCCATTGAGATGGCACGAACCGTGTCTTCTCCAATATGTTGTTGGCACTCCAAAACCAATTTAGTACCATTCTCTTTAGTTATTTCTAGAGAATCGTAAATATCTGGCAATCCTGTTTCGTTATTTTCAAAAGTAACATCGACAACTGGGCCAATGATTTGAGAAATTTTACCTTTGCTTTGTGACATCTTTTTTATACTTAAATGTAGGTTTTTATTCCGAATAATTTTGGGCAAATTTACACGAATTATTTAGTATGTCGCAAAGATTTAATCAATTAATTAATTGCTACTTTTGAACAAGGTTTTAACATTTATTATAAAAGCTGTAATTTGAAAATTTATCACTCTATTTCTGACTTTAAAGATGTGGCTCGCCCCATCCTTACAACAGGAACATTTGATGGCGTACATTTTGGTCATAAAACGATAATTAATAGGCTAAAAGAAATTGCTAATGAAGAAAATGGTGAAACCGTTTTGCTTACCTTTTCTCCTCATCCCAGGATGGTGCTTTTCCCTGACGACCATCAGTTGCAATTGATTAACACCTTAGAAGAAAAGATTAGCCTTCTTGAAAAATCAGGTATAGACCATTTAATTATTCATTCCTTTACCAAAGCATTTTCTCGCACAAGTTCTATGAATTTTGTACGGGATATTATTGTAAATCAAATCAATACCCACAAACTTGTTATAGGTTACAATCACCATTTTGGAAGAAATAGAGAAGGTTCTTTTGAGCATTTGAAAGAATTTTCGCCTTTATATGGTTTTGAGGTTGAAGAAATTCCTGCTCAGCTACTTAATGAAGTGAGTGTTAGCTCAACTAAAATTAGAAAAGCATTGCTTGCTGGAGATGTTTCTAAAGCATTTAATTATTTGGGTTATCATTATCAACTTGAGGGAACAGTAGTTAAAGGCAAGGAAATTGGCAGAACCATTGATTTTCCTACAGCTAACTTGGGTAGTATTGACAGTACAAAGCTCATTCCCAAAGATGGAGTGTATGCTGTAAAGATAAGTTATGAAGGCAAGGAGTTTGATGGAATGATGAATATTGGTAAAAATCCTACTTTGGGAATTAACGAACGTTCATTGGAAGTTCATATTTTCAATTTCGATGGTAACTTGTATGGATCACGTTTAAAAGTGAACTTTGTTGAGCGATTAAGAGAAGAAATGACTTTTGAAGATGTTGATAGTCTGAAAAAACAATTGCTTCTTGACAAGCAGCACGCCATTCAAGAGTTAAAGTAAAAGGCAATAAAAAAGCCGTCGAAAATCGACGGCTTTTTTTATTAATTGTTAGTTGTTTTCTAAAACCCTAAAGTCAGCCCCAATAAGAAATTTCGTTTTGCTTGCGGGAAATAACCTGCCATATCGTAGCCGCCTTCGCTGTTGGCCGAAACGAAAGCATCGTCTGGTCTTGGGTCATAGCCATCAGATTTAAATCGATATATCCATGCATTATTGACGTAATTTTCATCCAGTAAATTATTTACTTGAAGACTTAGTCTAGCTTTTTTGAAAAGGGTGCTGCTGATGTCCCAAATTAAACGACCATGATGAACTAAATAAGCATCTAGTTTTCGGTCGTCGCTTGAGGTGTTGTCAATATATTGCTCATCAACATACTTAGAGATTAGCTGAATCTCCATTTTATCATTGAGTTTATAATTAAATTTACTTGCCCAAATGAGTTCCGGAGAAAAGGCAATATTCGTGTTTTCATATTCAATTTTTTCTTGACCCCAAGTGTCCCAATTGTCAACGTATTCGTTGTAATGTGCTATGGTGTTTTCACTAAAAGAAACGTTTCCTGACCAGTCAATTTTACTGTTTAGCTTAAAGCCACCTTCTATTTCTATTCCTTTACGTTCAGAGTAATCAACATTTTCTCTAGTATATTCACCTACATCGTTTATTTTACCTGTTAGAATGAGCTGATTTTCATAAATCATATAGTAAGCATTAGCTGAAAAAGTGAAGTTTTTCTTTGAGATTTTGTAGCCAAGTTCAGTATCGTACAATGTCTCATGCACTGGTCGTGAATTAGGCGAGGAGTCCACAAAGTCACTTCTATTAGGTTCTCTGTTGGCAACGGCAAAAGAAGCAAAAACGCTTTTATTGTTATCTAACTGGTAAAAAGCACCAAATTTTGGATTGAAGAAATCAAAGTTTACGGTGTCTTCCAAAGAAGCTCCATTATCATCTTTGCCAATGAAAGAATAGTCTATGTAACGTTTTTGTAAATCGCCAAATAGCGTAAGCTCTTCGCTGTATTTATAAAGTCCTTTTGCGTACACATTGAAGTCAGTTTTTACAGCATCATTATCGTAGTATATGTGATCAATAGCACCATTACTTGCGTATTCTGCCCATCGTACAACACCGTAGTGTCTACCTTCATAACTATTCCATCCTCCACCCATAGTATAGTCTAAATTATCTATGCTATTTTGGTATGAAAATACGGTTCCATAAAAGTCATTATCAAGCCATTTTCTTCTTATTAGATTTGTGCTTGTAATTGTATCGCTTCCAACAATAACGTCATTTAATCCATAGTCTGAAAAGTCTTCGCCTTTTTTGTATTGCTCATAATATCCCCTTCCTTTCGTGTAGTGTAGCCCAAGATTAAATGAAGCAGTAGCACTTAGTTGCTTGTTGTAATGCATCATGTAGTGGTCTTGCCTGTAGTTGTCGGTTTCATTCTCGTAGGTGTAGCTGTTGAAGGTTCTCAAGCTATCGTCATTAATATAGGAGAGGGGCACGCCATTCCAGGCTTGATAGGTTTTTTCCTTTCCTGAAATTAATGTGAACTTTAGCACTTCATCACTACCATAGTATGCTCCTGATAGGTAAAGCGATTTCAAATCAGAGCTAGCTCTGTCGATATAACCGTCAGAGGACAGCCTAGAAAGACGTCCGTCAAGGGTATATTTATTTGCCAAAAGTCCAGTACCAAACTCTACATTGTTTTTTAAAGTATTGTAAGAGCCGATACTGTTATTAGTAGTGGCATAAGCTGTTGGTCTAAGCCTTTGAGTTCTTAGGTTTACCGTTGCACCAAATGCGCCAGCACCATTAGTTGATGTTCCAACACCCCTTTGGATTTGAATGTCCTCAACGGAGGAAGTAAAGTCCGGCATATTAACCCACCATACCCCTTGGGATTCCGCATCGTTTAGTGGGATACCGTCAATGGTTACATTAATTCTAGTAGGGTCACTACCACGCACCCTAAAGCCAGTGTAGCCAATGCCAGCGCCTGCATCTGAAGTAGTTACAACAGATGGTGTTAATGACAGCATATAAGGAATATCTTGCCCTAAATTTTGTTCTTCCAACTGTTGTTGGTCGATAGTTGAGTAGGACATGGGTGTTTTTTCAGAAGCCCTTAAGGCTCTGATGTTGACTTCTTCCAAGTCAGGATAAATAATTAAGGTATCTGTTTGTTGTGCAGATAGCCATAAAGTCGAAGCTATAAAGCTTAGGCTTAAAATAGATTTGAATGTCATCTTTGTTTAGTAATTTTTCGTTAAACACTACCACTGACACGGAGTTGTTAGTGGATAATTATGTTAAACTCCCTTCCCTTCCAAGAATTACCTTGGCAGGTTCGATGGGTATAATCTCAGCCTTAGTAGGCACCCCGTAAAGACGGGGCAAATGTACTATTCTTTTGTAAATTATTTATCCAATGAGAGTAAAAAATCTATGGAATCTTGAAGGCGATGTTCACCACTAATTACAGAAAACGATTTATTTAAGTCTGTGAGTTCTTTAGTATAGATGTCAAACAGCTCTTTTCTGTGATTAGGGTGCTCTCTTAGTCTATCATTAATCCATGGGATATCTATATCGCAAAGCAGATAATGATCGTAATGACGCTTTTCTATTTGTTCAAGAATCCAAGGGTGACATTGTCCATATTTAAATTCACTCCACACCTTACAAACGATGAGGTCTGTATCTAAGAAAAGGTATTTGCTGTTGGGCTTTATATTGTCTTCCAGTTCAATTTGTTTCTGTGCAATGGTAAGGATGTCATCTCTATGATAATTGCGGTTTAAGCTATCAATGTATTCTCTAGCATATTCTCTTATATATGGGGAGTTAAAATGATTGGCAAGTGCTTTTGTGAGGGTGCTTTTACCAGTACACTCTGGACCAATGATGACAATTTTTTTCATCATTAAAAGGATGGTTTTTCTTCCAAATCAGAGTTGACTACTTTTAATGTAAATACCACTTTTTCATTAGTTAAAAAGCTGTTTTTCATCTCAGTATTGATGGCGTGCATCACATTATCATACTCTCCAAAAATTTGAGTACTCATGCCGTTGGTTTCGACATTGATAAATGGGTAAGTGCGTAATTGTTTAATGAAATGGATAATTGGTGTTTCGTAGCTTTTATCCAATGGATACATGCTTATTTCAACTGAGGACTTCATTTTTTACTGAAGAATTGAATTCGTGAATAGATTGTGCTATTTCCTCAAGAATTTTTGGTTGTTTTTCAATACTATTTCCTACAACAATAAGGTCGGCACCAGCTTTGCAATTAGCAATAGCTTTTTCGGCATTACAAATGCCACCACCAATAATTAGAGGGGCATCAACAGATTGTCGAACCATCTTAATCATGGATTCAGAAATGGGTTTTGTGGCTCCACTACCGCCATCCATAAAGATTAGCTTCAAGCCTAACAGTTCGCCAGCCATAGCTGTGCATGCCGCTACGTCGTTTTTTTCATGAGGAATAGGAGTTGTATTACTCATATATGAAACAGTTGTCGGATTGCCACTATCAATAAGCATATAGCCTGTTGGTAAGACTTCCAATTTAGAGGCTTTTATTATTGGGGCAGTAATGACTTGTTTACCAATCAGCATATCAGCATTTCTACCAGAAATTAGTGATAAGAACAATATTCCATCAGCATTTTCATTGACTTGCATTGTGTTGCCCGGGAATATAACAACTGGTATATTACAACTTGATTTGATAGTTGTGATAGATTCATTCATACTATCACTTGTCAGCAAGCTTCCGCCAATAAAAAACAAATCTACTTTTGCTTTTACTGCTCTGTCTACCAATACTGATAATTCTTCTTGTGATTGTTTGTCAGGATCAATTAGAACGGCAAATAACTTTTTGCCGTTTGCTTTGTTTGATGATATGAAATCGTAAATATTCATAGATGCAAATGTAATCAATCAAAATAATACACTAACCAATGCTCTTCGAATTTTTCATAATTCAGAGTATATTTCTGTTCAAATATAAAACATTCAACATGACTTTCTTTAATGTTATTTACAGCTAAGTCAGTAGAAAAAGTTAACCCTCCCTTTTTGTAAATCTTGAAAAGACATTCTTTAACTGACCACATTAAAGTGGCTTTTTCAGCATCATTTGCCATTTTTAGTTCCTGTTCGCTGAGAAACTTTGGCGCTACGTTAAGTGCTTTTTCGCTAACGGCTTCTATGTCAATAGAGGCGGATTTGTTAGCTGTAATTATTGAAACCAAATGCTTTGAATGAGAAATTGAAATGGCTTTTCCATTTGAGAGTATTGGAGCGCCAAATTTATCATGGCTCAATTGTTGATTTGGGAATAAAATATCTATTATTTTTTTGGAAGCAAACACTTCTTTTTCTCTTTTGGAACTAACGTTTGGACAAAGCTTATCAATAGCCGCAACAATGAGGTGATATCTATTGGTTTTTCTATTTACTAAAAAATCGTCCATTGAGTGGCAAGTTACTCCAAAATGAGGAGTTTATTTTGTAATTTTGTACCCTAAATTTTTTAAAATGGATTCTAAAGTGAAAAAATACCCTTACAAAGTGAAAGACATTTCCCTAGCCGATTGGGGAAGAAAAGAGATTGAATTAGCAGAAGCAGAAATGCCTGGTTTAATGTCTTTGAGAGAAGAATTCGGTAAAGATAAACCCCTCAAAGGTGCTCGTATTGCAGGTTGTTTACACATGACTATTCAAACAGCTGTTCTTATTGAAACGCTAACAGAATTAGGTGCTGAGGTAAGCTGGTCATCGTGTAATATATTTTCGACACAAGACCATGCGGCATCTGCAATAGCTGAAACTGGGGTGCCTGTTTATGCTTGGAAAGGGATGAATGAAGAAGAGTTTGACTGGTGTATCGAGCAAACATTATTTGCCTTTGAAGATGATAAGCCATTAAATATGATTTTAGACGATGGTGGTGACCTTACTAATATGGTATTCGACAAATACCCTGAGTTAGCTGCTGGTATCAATGGGCTTTCTGAAGAAACTACAACAGGAGTACTTCGTTTGTTTGACAGAGAAAGAAACGGAACACTTTATATCCCTGCTATTAATATTAACGATTCCGTTACAAAGTCAAAGTTTGACAATAAATATGGTTGTAGAGAATCATTAGTTGATGGTATAAGACGTGCCACTGACGTAATGATTGCTGGAAAAGTGGCCGTAGTAGCTGGTTTTGGTGATGTTGGTAAAGGTTCTGCAGAATCACTTAGAGGTGCAGGAGCTAGAGTAATTGTAACTGAAATTGACCCAATATGTGCATTGCAAGCTGCAATGGAAGGTTTCGAAGTGAAGAAAATGAAAGATGCTATTCCTGAAGCCGATATTATTGTAACTGCAACTGGAAATAAAGATATTATTCACGGTGAGCATTTCGAAATCATGAAAGACAAGGCTATCGTTTGTAACATTGGTCATTTTGACAATGAAATAGACGTAGCATGGTTGAACGATAATTGGGGTGATTCGAAAGACACTATTAAGCCTCAAGTTGATAAGTACACTGTCGGTGACCATGATATCATTTTACTAGCTGAGGGAAGACTAATCAACCTTGGTTGTGCAACTGGTCACCCTTCTTTTGTGATGTCAGCATCATTTACAAATCAAGTTATTGCTCAGATGGAATTATGGAATAATATCGACAATTATGAAAAGAAGGTATACACCCTTCCAAAGCATCTTGATGAAAAAGTAGCTCGTTTACATTTATCAAAAATTGGCGTTGAGCTTGATGAGTTAAATAAAGAACAAGCGGATTACATTGGAGTGCCACAAGATGGTCCATACAAGCCTGACTATTATAGGTACTAAACAATTAAATCATAACTAATATAATAGGCTTTGCTTTTTAAGTAAAGCCTACTTTAGTTTGATACGTTTATATAATTGCCATCAAAAGATGTAAAGTATTGTTTTAGTGGGAGTAAAGCAGGCCCACTAAATGGCGTTCCATCATCTAACAAGAAACGTGAAGTGCAGCAACTGTCTACTAAATATACAGGGTTAAGTTCATCGTTAAATTCAACTATCTCACAACTATTAGAAGGCCGGTAACTACACGTTCTGTCGTATGCTACATATTCGTTGGTGTTTTTATGATATATAATTATTCCCCTAACACCATAATTATCATTGGTATAAATAGCACTTCCTACTCCGTCAATCTCTGATGCTTGAATCCTAAAGTTAACATAAACTTCAGGAATCGTATTCTCATCTTTTGTGCAAGAGCAGGTCACAAAAATTAATATAAGAATGTGATAGAATTTATTCATGATTAGGTTTTAATTTTGATACTGTAAGATTACAATTTTTTCCATTAATCTATTAGTTAATTTTTATTTAATGTCTATATTTACGGACTTTATCATAAAGCAGAATATGAATAGAATTTTATAAAACTATGTTCAAAAATTTTTACTTGCTTGTAGTGGGCTTTATTTTTACAGCTACCACAGTCTTCGCCCAGTCGGGCTCCTTAGAGGGAAAAATTACAGATAAAAATACAGGAGAGCCAGTTCCTTTCGCAAATGTTGTTGCCAAAAGAAATGGTAACCAAATTGCAGGAGTTACATCTGATTTTGATGGTAACTATACTGTTAAGCCTCTTGACCCTGGTACATATGATATCTCGGTTTCATTCGTAGGGTATGGTGCTGTTACCCTAGAAGGCATCGTTGTTTCTTCAAATAAAATTACATTTAGAGATGTTAAAATTTCAGAAGGTATTGATATTGAAGAGGTTGTAATTAAAGATGAGAAGCCTTTACTTGATCCAGACAACCTTGGAGGTAAAACAGTAACAAGTGAAGAAATAAAAGCCATGCCAACTCGTAGTGTAGCATCTGTAGCTGCAACAGCTGCTGGTGTATACCAAAGCGATGAAGGTTCGAGTCTTAATGTAAGAGGTTCTAGATCTGAAGCTACCGACTACTATGTGGATGGTATTAAAGTAAGAGGAAGCTTAGCCTTACCGCAAAGTGCTATTGAGCAAATTACAGTTATGTCAAGTGGATTATCTGCAATGTACGGAGACGCAACTGGTGGTATTATTAGTGTAACTTCTAAAGGCCCATCAAATCAATTATTTGGAGGGGCCGAGATAGTAAGTTCTCATTTATTTGATGATTATAACTATGGTCTTTTAGGGTTTAGTCTTTCAGGTCCTATATACAAGGAGATTAATGAGGATGGTTCTAAAGGTAGAGCGATTCTAGGTTATTTCCTTGCTGGTGAAGGGCGAAACATTGATGATGCTAGCCCATCTGCAGTAGGTATTTGGAAAATAAAAGATACAAGTTTAAATGAGTATAAGGAAAACTTATTTGTTGCAGTGCCTAACCAACAAAGCTCATCAGTTGGTCTGTTGAGTAATGCAACTTTCTTAAGAGCAGATGACTTTGAAAATGTTCAAGCTAAACAAAATACCAATAACAGTGGATTTAGCCTTTCTGGAAAAATAGATTTTAAACCAACCTTAAAAACTAACCTATCCATTGGTGGTGCTGTAAATCACACTGTTAATAATCCATTCGTATATACTTATTCTTTATTGAATTGGGATAACCATGCCGAAGAGGAAACAAATACATGGAGAGTTTATACTCGATTTACTCAGCGTTTTGGTTCGCAAGAAGGTGATGAAGAGTCAGCATCTACTATTAAGAATGCATTCTACTCCATTTCTGCAGACTATACAAAGAATGATTTTGAAAGAAGAAATAGAAACCACGGAGACAAGTTGTTTAGATATGGACACGTAGGTGAGTTCAATACTTATAAAGACAAGTTTTTCTACTTCGGTGAAGATACAGCCTCTGGTAGATTAGGTTTTATACATGGAGCATTTATAGATACACTGATGACTTTTGACGGCTCAAATTCGTCTAATCCTGATTTAGCGGCTTACACACAGCAATACTATGATCTTTTTGAAGAAAATGAACTACAAAGTTTATCCTTTGGTGGAAGCAGGCAAAGAGGTGTTATCAGAACCGCAAATGATTTAGGAGAACTTGGACTGCTTAATGGTGATGGACCAAGAAGTGTTTACTCTCTATTTTACAATTATGGTGACCAATATGGTTCTTACGGTAAACAACAACTAGAGCAATTCTCAATGAAAGCAACAGGTTCTGCCGATATTAAGGATCATGCCATTCAGTTTGGATTTGAATATGAAAAAAGAACAGATAGAAGCTGGTTTACTGCGCCAAACTCCTTGTGGGGTTTAGGACGTCAGTTAGCGAACTTCCATATACAAGAGTTAGATTTAGCAAATCCATACATAATAGAGAATGGAACATTTGACACTATCTATTACGACAGATTAAATAATAAAGAAGCACAAAGTAGATTTGACTGGAGCTTAAGAGAAAAGTTTAATATTGGAGAAACAGAATATATCGATATTGATTCATTTGACCCTGATGCTTTATCTATTGATATGTTTAGTGCTGATGAGTTAAATGAAAATGGTCTAGTGGCATATTATGGATATGACTACAAAGGAGACTTATTAACTTCATCTTCATCTATTGAGGACTTTTTCTATGAAAGAGTAGATAGAGACGGTGATGGTGTTGAAGATGACTTTGTAAGAAATATTAGTGCTTTTGAGCCTATTTACACAGCAGGTTATGTTCAAGATAAGTTTGCATTTGATGACTTAATATTTAATATAGGTGTTCGTATAGATCGTTTTGATGCCAATCAATCTGTTTTATCTGATCCATACTCATTATACCAAACGTATACTGCTGGCTCAAGTGCTGATTTACTAACGACTGGCGATTACGTTAAACCAACAAGCATTGGTGGCGATTATGTAGTTTATGTTAATGATTTAGAAAACCCATCGGAAGTAGTTGGTTATAGAAATGGTGAAAACTGGTTTGATCAAAATGGTGAATTAATTATTGACCCTAAGTCCATTGCACAGGCTTCAACAACCGGTCAGATCACACCATACTTAGTTAACCCAGAAGACAGTATTCCAGTATTCTCTGATTACGATCCTGAGACAGTCTTTTCACCACGTATTTCATTTTCGTTTCCAATTTCTGACGAAGCTCAATTTTTTGCCCACTATGATGTGGTAACACAAAGACCTCCTTCCGGAAACCGTATAGAACCAATCGATTACTTATATATAGAAGATAGAGTAGGTGCATTAATTAATAATCCTAATTTAAAAGCCGAGAAAACAGTAGACTTTGAATTAGGATTTGCACAAACACTGAATCTAAAATCATCCTTAACATTATCTGCATTCTATAGAGAGTTGAGAGATATGATTCAGATTGTTAAAACGAATTATTCTTACCCAGTTTCTTACCTTACTTATGGAAATATTGACTTTGGTACTGTAAAAGGTATGTCAGCATCATATGATATGAGAAGAAGTGGAAATGTTACACTATCTGCTAATTATACTCTACAATTTGCAGATGGTACGGGTTCATCCTCTTCATCAGGTTTAAGTTTAGTGAATACTGGTCAACCTAACCTAAGAACTACAATTCCTTTAAGTTATGACCAAAGACATGCTTTCAACGTAAGTATGGACTATAGATATGGCAGTGGAAAGGATTACACAGGTCCAGTATTGTTTAAGAAACAAGTATTTGCAAACGCTGGAGCTAATTTTGTAGTGATTGCAGGTTCTGGCACACCATATTCTAGGCAATCAAATATAACTCAAGAAGCTGCTTTTGGCATTAATGACCGTTCAACTTTAGAGGGAAGTCTTAATGGATCAAGATTGCCATGGACTGTTAGAATTAACACTAAAATCAATAAACGATTTACTTTAGATGTTGGTCAGTTAGACAATAAAAGAACTTTAGGGCTTAATGTTTATTTACAAGTTCAAAACTTGCTAAACACTAAAAATATAAGATCTGTTTATCGTGCAACTGGTAACCCTGATGATGATGGTTATTTATCAGATGCTGCTGCTCAAACAGATATTCAGGCTCAGAACGATCCTCAATCGTTTACAGATATGTACAGAATTAAAATCAACAACCCTTCTAATTATAGCTTACCAAGATTGGCAAGATTAGGAATAGAAATTAACTTTTAGTCTAAAAAATAATAGACATGAATAAAATAGTAATAATAGTTTTAGCAGGTATCTCTTCATTGACTTTACTTGCGAAAGAAAATGTAGGAAACACTTCGACTTCAAACTCACAGTCTAGTTTAGCGAGAGTTGCTGCGGATTGTACGCCCTCTCAAGCGAAGACAGACTTGAATATTAATAATGTTCGTACGACCATTATGGGTGCAGCTGATATGTGGTGGAACCTAAGTGATGCAAGGTATGAGATTCCAAAAAACAGTAACAAACATTCAATGTTTGCTGGTGCACTTTGGATTGCAGGTATTGATGCAGGTGAACAGTTAAAGGCAGCAGCCATGACTTATCGTCAAACCGGTAATGATTTCTGGACTGGTCCTCTTGATGCTTCTGGTGAGATTGATGCAGAAACTTGTGATGAATACGATAAGCACTTTGTTGTCACAAGACAAGAAGTGGACGAGTTTATTGCGTGGTTTAACGATAACGATGCTTATCCTGACTATTCTGTTCCTTTATCAATTTTGAACTGGCCTGGAAATGGTGTGAATGGCGATTATCAATTCTTAGCCCCATATTTTGATGCTAACGATGACGGTGAGTATAACCCCAACGATGGTGATTACCCTAAATATGACATTGAAGGTAATTTGGATTGTAACAATGATGACTTAATTTATGGTGACCAAACCCTATATTGGATATTTAACGATAAAGGAAATATTCACTCTGAAACAGGTGCAGATCCTATTGGTTTAGAAATTCGTGCACAAGCTTTTGCTTTTGCTACTAACGATGAAATCAATAACATGACCTTTTATAATTACAAAATTATAAATCGAGCAACCATCCAATTAAAAGACGCTTATTTTGGTCAGTGGGTTGATCCAGATTTAGGTAAATACGATGATGACTATGTGGGTTGTGATGTGGCTCGTGGTTTTGGATACTGCTACAATGGAGATGACGTTGATGATGGGGCTACTGGCTATGGTGCTACACCTCCAGCTATTGGTGTAGATTTCTTCCAGGGTCCTTTAGCTGATGCAGATGATGGTATAGATAACGACCGTGATAGCATTATTGACGAGCCAGGTGAGCAAGCTGTAATGTCACGATTTGTATATTATAATAATGACTTTACGAATACAGGTAATCCTGAAAATGGACAACATATTTACAACTACCTTATTGGTAAATGGAAGAATGGTCTTGAGATTACCTATGGTGGAGATGGTGTAAATGGTTCTACACCGGCTAAGTTTATGTTCCCAGGTGATACAGATCCTTATGGATGGGGTACAGATGGACTTATTACTTCTGACTCTTGGGATGATCCTGATGGTTGGACTGAGAAAACAGAAGGGAACACACCTGCCGATAGACGATTTGTTCAGTCAGCTGGACCTTTCACACTCGAGCCAGGTGCTGTAAACAGAATTACAACGGGTGTTGTTTGGGCAAGAGCTACTGCTGGCGATAATTTAGCATCAGTTGAATTAATTAGACTTGCTGATGATAAAGCACAAGCACTATTTGATAACTGCTTTAAAGTATTGAATGGTCCTGATGCTCCAGATATTGAGATTGTTGAGCTTGATAGAGAATTAGTGCTTAACTTATCCAATGGACCAACATCTAACAACTTCTTAGAAAGTTATGTAGAACTCGATCCCTTAATTATATCTCCTTCTGGAGAAACATGGGATCCATATTACAGATTTCAAGGATACCAATTGTACCAGCTAAGTTCTGCTTCTGTTAGTGTAACAGACTTAGATAATCCTGATTTAGCTCGATTAGTTTTTCAATCTGATATAAAAGATTCTGTAGAAAACCTTGTCAATTATAACTTTGATGTATCTATTGGTGCTAATGTGCCAACCTTAGAAGTGTCGGGTTCTGATTTAGGTATCACAAACTCTATTCAAATTACTGAAGACCAGTTTGCTACTGGAAATAAAGATTTAGTAAACAATCAAACCTATTACTTTATGGGGGTTGCATACGGTTATAACAATTATAAAGATTACGATCCGACGATTCCAGCACTTTTGGATGGTCAGCAAAGACCTTACAAAGCCGGTCGTAAGAATATTAAGGTATATTCAGCTATTCCGCATAAACCCTTTACTTCAATTATGAATGCTGGAGTTGGAGACGGTATTGAAGTAACTAAAGTTTATGGAGCAGGTAATGGTGGTTTTGAATTACAGCTAACTGAAGAAACTGAAAGTGAGATAATGAACTCTTCAACTCATATTTCTGAAGAGCCAACTTACCAAGCGAATCTCGGACCAGTTGATTTAAAAGTTATTGACCCTCGTTATTTAACCCAATCTGACTTTGTGTTAAAAATGTATGGTGAGGTATATAACGCTTCAGTTTCTGACCCTAGACACATAGTGTTAGATGAAGCTATTTCAAAATGGGAGTTGGTAAACCTTACTACTTCTGAAAGTTTTGTAGCTGATGCTAATATCAACTTTGGTAACCAACAATTATTCTCAAACTTTGGATTTTCTGTGGAAATAGAACAAAAAAACCCTGCTGATTGGGATTACCAGAGCAATATAGCCAGTTATGAAGAGAATAATGGATTTATTTCTTCATCTATTGAATTTGCCAATGAATACAACCCTTGGTTAACGGGTGTTCGTGATGTTGACGAGGAGGACGGAGAAACCTCACTTACAAACACCTACCTATGGGGTAGAAACTGGATTCATGCTGGTTCTTATTCATCTGCTACTACCTACGTATTTAACGATATTGAAGGTGACCCTGATGGTATTTATGAAGATGTTGTTAATGGCACATGGGCACCATACCGATTAGTGTCTTACTATAAAGACGGGCCAGGATATAATAATGCAAATGATTTTAGCGGCACCTCTCACCCTCAATCTCAAACGGTTAATAGATTACGATCCTTACAAAGTGTAAAGGTAGTTTATACTAGTGACAAATCTAAATGGTCTAGATGTGTAGTCTTAGAATCACAAGATGATCCTTTATATGCTGAAGGTGGTGCTGCTAAGTTAGACCTTAGAGCTGCCGAATCTGTAGACAAAGAAGGTGCTCCTGACGGAACAGGAACAGGAATGGGATGGTTCCCAGGATATGCCATTAATAAAGAAACTGGTGAGCGTTTGAACATAATGTTTGCTGAGGATTCTTGGTTATCATCTGATAACGGTAACGATATGAAGTGGAACCCTAGTTCAAGATTACAAACTCAAGTACCAACTTGGGCTAACGGAAGTTACTTCTTAGGAGGTAAACACTTCGTTTATGTTCATTCTTCTAAATACGATGCATGTGAGGCCGCACAAACAGCACTTACGACAAATGTAAACACCAAGCGTCAGTTCTTCCAAGAAATGATGTGGGTATCTGTTCCTTTATTAAACGAAGGTTACGAATTATTGTCATCTGATGTATTTGTTAATATTGATGTCTCTAGAGAATATAGAGAAATGAACGATGTGGATGAAACTGAATACACGGATAATATTACAATTACTACATCCGCTAATCAGTTAAATGATTACTTGAGTAATTATGACCAATTGTATGCTTACGAAATTACATCGATTTCGGCTTCTGACTCTGTTAAGGTAAATGATGAATGGAGACAAGGCGGTTCACTTGGAGATATCTATTACGTGGATAAAGTAAGTGGTGGTACTCAATCTACTCCTGTAACAATGTCAGTGAGCTACAAAAAAGTAAACTATCCTAATTACCGTTTCTCAACTACTGGTATTGCTCCTACAATTTTGACTGAGGAAAGTCAAGTAGATTCTGTAATGGATTTAATCAATGTAGTGCCAAATCCATATTATGCATACTCTACTTATGAGGGTGTAGAAAATGGAGGTCAGTTAGACTCAAGAGTAAGATTAACTAATCTACCAGAACAATGTGTGATATCTATCTATAGTTTAGACGGTTCATTAGTTAAAAAACTTAATAAAGATAGTGAAGGCTCAGCAACAATTGATTGGGATTTGAAAAATCAAAAAGGTATTCCTATTTCAAGTGGGGCATACATTATCAATGTAAGTGTTCCTAGCTTAGGAAAAGAAAAGAATTTAAAATGGTTTGGTGTGTTACGTCCAATTGACCTAGACACCTTTTAATATTTATACTGTATGAAAATGATACAATCGCTTAAACATTTTGGGATTATACTATTTGCATGTTTTTTAACAACAGATTTATCCGCTGGTAACCCAGACCGTGTGGGTTCTGCTGGTGCAAGTCAGTTGTTAATTAATCCTTGGGCTAGGTCTTCTGGTTGGGGGGGTGCAAATATCGCTTCAGTAAGAGGGTTAGAATCACTTTACGGCAACGTAGCGGGTTTAGCATTTACTGAAAAGACGGAGTTAATATTTTCCAGAACATCATGGTTAGCTGATATTCCAATTAACTCATTTGGTTTTTCTCAACGATTGAATGAAACTTCTGTATTAGCCTTAGGTATTACATCTATCTCTATTGCGGATATTGTTAGAACTACAGAATTATTACCAGATGGTGGATTAGGTACATATTCTATCTCTGCAACTAATATTAATCTTGCTTATTCTAAAGCATTCTCAAATAGTATCTTCGGAGGATTTGTATTTAAATCTATTGTAGAAGGAACATCTGATGTTAGTGCAGGTGGGATTGCATTAGATGCTGGTATTCAATATATAACTGGTAATAGCGACCATATCAAATTTGGTATTGCTCTGAAAAATGTTGGGCCGACTATGGTATTTGATGGTGATGGTATATCTTTTAGAGGTAACGCTCCTGACAATGAGTACACAATGACTCTTGAGCACCGAACTGATGCTTTTGAATTGCCTTCATTATTAAACATTGGTTTAGCGTATGATTTACAGTTATTACCTGATAACCATAGATTAACAACAGCTGGTACATTTACCTCTAACTCATTTAAAAATGACCAATACAGAGTTGGATTGGAGTATTCTTACAAAGACCTAGTAATGATAAGAGGTGGTTACGTTTATGAAAATGAAATTGCTGATGGTAGTGTTGACTTAACAGGTCCAACAGCAGGTTTTACAGTTGAATTACCATTGTCTGGTGAAACAACATTTGGTATTGATTACTCAATGAGACCATCAGAACACTTTGGTTTATTAAACACCATAGGCGTTCGCATAGACCTATAAGTAAAATAAAATTTATAATTTAGTAAGAAGAGAAGGCCATAATGGTCTTCTCTTTTGACTCTTTTAATGCATAAAATTATGTCAGATATTGTATATTATACTGAAGAAGGATTAGAAAAACTTCGAAAAGAATTAGAACATTTAAAAACTACTGAAAGAAGTAGTATTGCTCGTCAAATCTCAGAAGCAAGAGACAAAGGTGATCTCTCTGAAAATGCAGAATATGATGCTGCAAAAGAAGCTCAAGGACTATTGGAAGCAAAAATTGCTAAAATGGAATCGGAATTTGCTAAAGCAAGAATTCTAGATGAATCCCAAATAGACACTTCAAAGGTGCTTATCATGTCAAAAGTGACTATTAAAAATGTAGTTAACTCTATGTCGATGACTTATGAAATCGTTCCAGAAAGTGAAGCCGATTTAAAGACTAAGAAGATTTCTATCAGTTCACCAATTGCTAAAGGCTTATTAGGCAAAGAAGTAGGCGATATTGCCGAAATTCAAGTGCCAAAGGGTCTCATGAAGTTTGAAATAATTGATATTTCAAGATAGTGCCTACTATATTTTCTAAAATTATTAATGGAGAAATCCCAGCTTACAAAGTTGCTGAGAACGATAATTTTTTAGCCTTTTTGGATATATTTCCATTATCTAAAGGGCATACATTAGTTATTCCAAAGAATGAAACTGACTATATTTTTGATATGGAAAGTGAAGAATACGCTAATCTTTGGAAGTTTGCTCAAAAGGTTGCAATAGCCCAAAAGAAAGTTATTGACTGCCAGCGCATAGGTGTTGCCGTAATAGGATTAGAAGTTGCTCATGCTCATATTCACCTAGTTCCCATTAATGGTGTTGAGGATATTAATTTTTCAAGAGAAAAATTATCATTCACTAAAGAAGAATTTGAGGAAGTAGCCCAATTAATTTCTACAAGTGTATTACTTTAAACGTCCTGGGTTGTTTTTAAGAAATGAAGACCAATTGGAATAGGACTTTCCCTGACTAACTTTATCATTTTGAAAGTAATGGCATACTGCCGCTGCTAAGCCATCTGACGCATCCAAGTGTTTTGGCATTTCTTTGATTTTAAGAAGACTTTTAAGCATAGCAGCAACTTGCTCTTTAGATGCTGTTCCTTTTCCAGTAATGGACATTTTTATCTTTTTAGGGGCGTATTCATAAATAGGGATGTTTCTGTACAGACCTGCCGCCATAGCTACACCTTGTGCTCGACCTAATTTTAACATTGATTGGACATTCTTACCAAAGAATGGAGCTTCCAGTGCCATTTCATCAGCATTATATTCGTCAATCAACGCTAAAGTGCGTTCAAATATTCGCTTTAATTTATCAGCATGACTTCCTAATTTTGATAAATGCAATACGCCCATAGACAGCATTTCCATTTGATTGCCTTTGATATGAATAAGTCCATATCCCATAATTGTTGTGCCCGGGTCAATACCTAAAATTATTCGGTCAGTTTTATTTTTCAATTTCGTAATATTGTTGAATATGCAAAGTAGCAAAAAAATCAGTGTATTAATTAAATTATTGATTGTTGGTTTAGCCTTTTGGTTTTTATATCAAAAGGTGTTTGCTAACGAGAGTTTTTTGGAAATTAAGCAGCAGTTTATTTATATACTTAATAAAGACAGTTACACCGATTTAATTTTTGTCATACTATTAATGGCCTTGAATTGGTCAATAGATGCATTAAAATGGCAGTTTTTGATTGTTAAGCTAGAAAAAGTAAGCTTCTGGTTGTCTTTAAAAGCTGTTTTTTTGGGAATTACTGTTTCTATCTTTACACCTAATAGAATAGGGGAGTTTGGTGGTAGAGTATTTTGTTTACAATATGCCGACCGAATAAAGGCTGTATTGGTAACTATTTTTGGCAACCTTTCTCAGCTTGTAGCTACAGTTATTTTTGGGCTATTAGCTTTATGGTACTTCACATTACATTTCTCGACACCAGTATTTGCTGATTTCTTTGATAATTCTATACTAGTATTTGGGATTTGTCTACTACTTATTTCTTCCTTCCTTTATGTTTTATTCAACATTTCAAAATTGTCTGTGGTATTATCAAAATGGAAATTCTTGAAAAAATATGAAGACTATTGGTCTGTATTTTCTAAATATTCTACTTCAGAAATACTTATTGTTTTACTAGCCAGTATATCTCGCTATTTGGTGTATTCCTTTCAATTTTATTTACTTATTAGATTTGTGAACATAGATGTAACATTTATTGAATCCTTAACAATGAGTGCCTTAACCTTTTTGAGTATGTCTGTAATACCAACAATCGCCTTAACTGAAATAGGTGTAAGGGGTTCTGTAGCCATCTATTTCTTTGGTTTTCTTTCTGAAAATGTGATAGGTATTATGACTGCTGCTTTTACTCTGTGGATAATAAATTTAGTTATTCCGGCTCTCATAGGAACCTTATTCGTTTATCAGCTTAAATTCTTTCGCAAATGATTGCTTTGTATAGTATACTCCTTCTGTTGTATTTATTACAAATTAAATCCTATTCAAAAGGATGGTCAAGTCTGTCTTCAGTTGCTCCAATCAAAGAACTTGAGCTAAGCGTTTTAGTTGCCTTTAGAAATGAAGAAAAGCATTTGCCTTTATTGCTCTCAGACTTAGAAAATCAAAACTACCCATTATCTAAAGTGCAGTTTATTTTTATTGATGACTCATCGGAGGATAAGTCTTTTGAAATAATAAAGACCTCCTCTTTAAAAATAGACTTGATAAGCTCAGAAGGAAATGGTAAAAAAGCAGCCATTGAACGTGGTGTTGCTAAAGCTAAATACGATATTATTTTAACTACAGATGCCGATTGTAGGCTTACTGAAGATTGGATTACTTCAATGGTATCGCCTTTCACTGAAAAAGATATTCAGTTGGTTTCAGGTCCTGTTGCTTATCATGGCTTAGATAATGACTTCAAGAAAGTTCAAGCTCTAGAATTCATGAGTCTAATTGGCTCTGGTGCAGGAGCGATAGGTATTCAAAAGGCGTTTATGTGTAATGGAGCAAATATGGCGTTTCGCACTTCTATCTTTTCAAATACAGAAAAGGAAATTGCATCTGGTGATGATGTCTTTTTATTACACCATGTGAAGAAAAATAAGGGTAAGATTTCCTTTGCTAAAAACCAACAGGCCATTGTGTCAACCGAGCCCAAACCTACACTTTCTGGATTTTTAAATCAGAGAAAAAGATGGGCATCTAAAACTTCAGCTTATAAAGATGCTTCTGCCCAGTGGGTATCTCTTTTGATATTTTTAGTTAACCTATCATTTATAGCTTTATTTATAAATGAACAACTATTTGTATTAACAGTATTCTACCTCATTAAATCTATAGTTGACTTTATATTTTTAAGGAAGTTATGTCGATTTTTTGAATACGATGTACCTTTTTATGTGTTTTGTATTCTTGAAATAATATATCCTTTTTATATTGTTTGGGTAGCTATTTCATCACAAATTGGACATTATAGTTGGAAGGGGAGGAGATATAAAAAATGAATAGTTTATCACACATAGCTTGGCGAAAATTCAAGAAAAATAGTCTTGGAGTTTTTGGTCTTATCATTATCACTATTGCAGTGGTAATAAGTTTTTTAGGCTATGTTCTTTTTCCAGATTCCACACCATATTCGAATCAGATGCATTTAGAATTATCTAAAAAAGAACCTGGTTTTACTACAGTTTTTATTCTAGTGCCAAAAGAGAGTGTGCCTGAGGTTAATTTGTTTGAAAAAATGCTTTTTGGACAAGAGTCGCAGTTTGAAGAAATTCCTATTTCAACATATAGAGAAGATAATGGGGTATTGTGGTATACGCCATTTGACAGTCAGTATGAGCAGAAGTTTAGCGATAGTAATTATTTAATTTCTGAACGCACTTATATTTTAGGAACGGATTCCTTTGGAAGAGACTTGTTAAGTCGGATTTTGTGTGGAACACGAGTGTCTCTATCAGTAGGTTTTATTTCGGTTTTCATTTCTCTTTTAATTGGTATATCCTTAGGAGCTATTGCTGGATATTATAGAGGTAGAGTAGATGCTGCCATAATGTGGCTTGTAAATGTGGTTTGGTCTATCCCAACTTTGCTTATGGTTATTGCTATATCCTTAGCTTTAGGTAAAGGCTTTTGGCAAGTGTTTGTTGCTGTAGGTCTTACTATGTGGGTAGAGGTTGCTAGAATTGTTCGAGGTGAAGTATTAAGCGTTAGGGAAAATGAATATGTTGAGGCAGCTAAAACCTTAGGCTTTAGTCACTTTCGTATTCTTTTCAAGCATATTTTACCAAATGTAATGGGTGCAGTGATTGTAATTTCTGCCGCTAATTTTGCGTCTGCAATCCTTATTGAGGCTGGCTTGAGTTTCTTAGGAATTGGTGCTCAGCCTCCCATGCCTTCTTGGGGGACAATGATTAAAGACCACTACGCTTTTATAGTAATGGGCAAATCTTATTTAGCCATATTCCCAGGAATAGCGATTATGTTGCTCGTCTTATCTTTTGTTTTACTCGGTAATGCTTTGCGAGACGCCTTAGATGTACGTTCTTAGAAAATTAATAGTGCTGCAATAAAAATTACAATTCCCGCTAACATTAGAAGTAAGCTGTAAGGTAATATTTCTTTAGCCTTAAGTCCTGTAATTCCCAATAGAGGTAATGCCCAGAAGGGTTGCAGCATATTTGTAATTTGATCGCCATAGGCAAGAGCCATCACAGATTTCCAATATGGCACATTGAGTTGACTTGCCGCTTCAATAATGATTGGCCCTTGTACGCCCCACTGTCCACCACCACTTGGTACAAATACATTTACAATTCCGGCACTAAAGAAGGTGAAAATCGGGAAGGTGGTTGAGTTTGAGATGCTCACGAAAAAATCAGAAAATACACTGACCAATCCAGAACTATTCATAAGCCCCATAATTCCAAAATACAGTGGGAACTGAATTAGTATACCGCTTGCACCTCCAATAGCCTGATTTATGCCTTTGAGAAAACTGCTGAAACTAGCGTGTAAGCTAATTCCTAAACCCAATAAGAAAAGGTTAATGAAATTTGGTGTGATAAAACTTAGGGATAACTCTTCTGGTAATAGAATTGCTTTGTAAAAGCAATAGAATAAAATGATTCCTCCAAAAGTATATGCCAAAACTTTCGAGTGGTCAAGGCGTTCGGCTCCTTCAATAGTAGTGGTGTTTTGCTCTATTGGTGGACTTTCTAGAACTACAGCTTTGTGTTCCCCCTTTTTACCGAGCATATACATGACTAATGGCAAAACAAATAAAAGTACAAGACTCACCGTGATATTCATTGAGGAAAATATAGTGTCTGATTGGGAGATGATACCCATTTGATTTTCAAGAAAGTGCCCTTTTTCTGCAATCTTTATGGGAGCAGAACCTGAAATTCCGCCATGCCATACCATCAATCCAGAATAACCTGCTGCACCAATCAGAGGATAGTTCAATGAAATGTTATTCTTAGAAGCGTATTCCCCAACTTTCCGAGCGAAAATAGCACCAAATACTAAGCCCAATCCCCAATTGAAAAAGGAAACAATTAGTGTAAGTAAAGTTACCCAAGCTGCTGCTGTGGAGGTGTTGGTACATAGTCGACTAGCCTTATCAATGTACTTGCTGATAGTATTACTCAATGCTAAAACATGACCCAATACCAGCATCAGCATCATTTGTACAGCAAAAACCAACAAGGGAGCGTTCCACAAACCTTCTTCCCAATACGTTAGCAGTTGGAGTGCAGAAACATCTTTTGGGCTAAGAAAATAAGCCAGTAAAAACGTAATGGCAGAGAGTATTACCGCAATAGTAAATGGTGCGGGTAATAGAGCTTTGAAAATACGTATCAGTTTGGCTGACATCTTTTAGAATGGCAAGTCGTCGTCCTCTTCAGCGTCCAAAGAATTCAATGGAGCTTGAGGCATGTCTTCAACTACTGCTGCTGCAGCTTTGTTGATACGCCATGCGTCTATGTTGTGGTAATATTTACCGTTGTATTCTCTAGAGGATAGATTGAATGAAACTTCGATTTCCATTCCAGGCTGTAAGCCTTCAATCATAGCGATTTTGTCCTCTCCAAATAAGCTAAAACATACTTCTGGATTGTACTGAGCACCAGTATCAATCACAAAAGATTGTTTTTTCCATTCTTTTCCGGCTTTACTTGTGCCACTTTCTACGTCTAATGCTTTAACTAGTTTTCCTGTAATTGCTAAACTCATGTTCTATTTAATTTATCGATCAATAATGTTTTCCAGGCCTCATTAACTCGGCCTTTTTTTAATAATTCTTTTGCTCTATAATGAAGATTTTCTCTTGCTTCTTCATCTTCCACTGTGAAATTTAATATTTCTTTAATGGTGTAATTTTCTTCTTTGTAACTATTAACTTCATCAACACTTGGAATAGACTCTATATTTCCGAGCATACCTAAGTCATTACCAGAAAGGATGTAGCTATTACGTATTCGTGATGGAATATTATCTACACCTATCCCTAGCTTACGAAGAGGTTTTTCTACTTCAAAAATGGCATCGTGTGAACTTCTAGAATACCAATTGCCACCCATTCTTCCAACCAAATCTATTTTATTTGGGTCAATAGCCCCCATATCGTTGAGTATATTTTCGCTGATATGAATCATTTTAATTTCACATATCACCAAATTCCCTGCACCGCCCTCTTGTCCTAATTCAATAACATCGTTTACCACACATTCCATCTGAACAGGAGATTCTTTTACTCTAAAAGGCTTTACCAATTCGGACTGTATGGGTGTTAGGCCTGCTTTTGTAAACTCATTCACGCCAGATTCGTATTCTGTACTCGAAAGGGAAGTTTGCTGAACAATATCATAGGATACTACATTGATAACCACTTCCTTATTGTCCAATACATTTTCTAGGGTATGCTTAGTGGTATTGTTACGTACTCGTCTTGCTGGAGAAAAGATTGCAATAGGAGGATTAGCACTAAATATATTAAAGAAACTAAATGGACTCAGGTTTGGGTTTCCGAATTGGTCTAGCGTACTTGCTAGAGCAATAGGACGTGGACCAACAGCACCCAACAAATACTGGTGAAGCTCGCCTACAGGAATATCTTTAGGATGTATGTGTAACATATTATGTTAAAAATGATTCTAAACAAAAATAGCATTTTGACGCAATTTACATTTGAAATATTACATAATTATTTTTTGAGGTGGATTAATGAAAAACTATATATTTGCAAACCATTTTACTGCGGATGTGGTGGAACTGGTAGACACGCTAGACTTAGGATCTAGTGCCGCGAGGCGTGGGGGTTCGACTCCCTTCATCCGCACAACCTAAGAACCCTAAATACTTGTATATCAAGCGTTTAGGGTTTTTTATATCCTCAAAATGCCGAAAATATGCCTAAAACTACTCCAGTTTTTTAAAATTGGGGGTTTTGGGGTGGTCGGTGTTGTTTTTGAGTTGGTAGGGGGCTTTAGTTGATTTAATAAAAAAACAAATAGTAAAGGCACGAATTAAAACATAAAGTTCGGCATAAAAATAAAAGTATTTTATTAAATTAAATAGCTATAAATACAAATGTGTGTTGTATTACTTTCGGCACAAGTGTAAAATAATTGGCTTTAGTATTACTGCTGTTGTGCCAATCATAAGACTAAAGCCTATATTAGTTGATTTAACTAATAAAAAGCAAAAAATATCTGATATAAGGTAAGAAATAGCAAAATGATAACAAAGGGCTTTAAATTGTTTCATAGTAGTGTATTAAATAATAGCCCTAACGTTTGCAGGTAGTTGTTGACTACATGGACGTTAGGGCTTGTAAGTAAACCAGTTATCGGACCAATCCGCAAGTAGTTTACTATTTAACTAATATAAGTTTTTTTTAATTTGTGGACTTTGCTCCAGTTGCTTAAAAAATTGTTTTCGTAGTTTGTAATGCTCTATTACTTCCCTTCTTTCGGTGGTATCTGTTTCTGTGGTGGCTATCCATTCAAAAAAGAATAAATTAAGGTTGTGTTCGTACCTTCATCCGCACCAAAAGCAGCTCAATTGAGCTGCTTTTTTTATTGTTTTCATTTTGACTGATCAAAGGATATTCACTTCAGCTTCTAGCTCTATGCCGAAGGTTTCTTGAATGGATTTCTGTATGTTTTTTGAAAGAGTCAGTATCTCATTCCCTTGGGCGGTGCCATAGTTTACCAATACAAGTGCTTGGTTTTTGTGTACACCTGCATCGCCCTTTCGGTAGCCTTTCCAACCGGCGTGGTCAATGAGCCATCCGGCGGCAACTTTTACGGATTGTTCGCCATTTGGGTAGCCAATTATATTCGGAAATTGTGTTTTTAGTTGTTCAAACTTAGCTTTTGGAATTGTGGGGTTTTTAAAAAAGCTGCCACTATTTCCAATGTCTTTGGGGTTAGGCAGTTTACGCTGTCGAATATTAATTACTGCCTGACTGACTGACTCCAGGCTTTTACTTGCTCCCATAGCTTTAAGCTCCTCTTCTATGGCTCCATAAGAGGTGTTGAATTGAGGCTGTTTGCTGAGTTTAAACGTTACGTGACAAATAATATATTGCCCTTTGAGTTCACCCTTAAAAATAGAATATCGGTAAGCAAACTGACAGCCTGAATTGCTAAAGGTTTTCACTGTTTTGTTATCAATATGTACGGCTTCTAATTCTTGAAATACCGATTTTATTTCAACACCATAAGCACCAATATTTTGCATAGGAGCAGCACCAACGCTTCCTGGAATGAGGGATAAGTTTTCTATACCGCCCAAATTATGCTCAATACTCCACATTACGAAATCGTGCCAAACCACTCCGCCACCAACTTTTACAGTAAGGCTGTCGTTATCTTCATGTGTTATTTCAATTTCTGAAATTTCATTTTTCAGAACGGTTCCGCTAATGTTCTTGGTGAGTAGGATGTTACTGCCACCACCTAAAATGGTAAGAGGCTTTTGCGTTTTACCCAATAGCTCAATAAGTTCTTCTTTTGAGGAGAAGGATGAAAAATACTCGGCGTGTGCTTTAATGCCAAATGTGTTAAGAGATTGTAGTGGGTATTGGTGTTGTACAGTCATATTTTTTCAAAGGTATAAATACTTATGATTTACTCCTTCTATTTTGTGTATTTTCGCAAAGATGAGGAAAAAAGTAATAGTCTCTGTTACGAATGATATAAGCACTGACCAAAGGGTCTTTAAGGTGTGTAATAGTTTGCAAGCGATGGGTTTTGAAGTAGAACTCATTGGTGCAAGTCGTCCGTGGAGTGTAGCCTTAAAAAGAGACTACAGCTGTAAGCGAATAAAGATGCGATTCAATACAGGCCCTCTATTTTATTTTGAATATAATCTTCGATTATTTTTTCTTTTACTCTTTAAGCCCGCTGCAGTTTTATTAAGTAATGATTTAGATACTTTATTGGCGAATTACTTGATTTCAAAACTCAAAAACATTCCTTTAGTCTATGATAGTCATGAGCTTTTCCCTGAGGCTCCTGAGCTTCTAGAACGTCCTTTTAAGAAAAGACTGTGGGAGCGGTTAGAATCTTTTATGCTTCCAAAAATCAAACATGCCTATACCGTTTGTGAATCCATTCAGTCACATTATAAAACTTTGTATGGTATTGACATGAAAGTAGTTAGAAATGTCCCTAATTTATGTTCTCAAACTTCAAGAGATAGAGATACTAAAACTCTACTTTATCAGGGGAATATAAACCCAGGACGTGGCTTGGAAGTAGCTATTAAGGGTATGTCATTTTTGCCCGATTATAGATTGAAAATAATTGGAAATGGCATTGGCTTAAATAAATTAAAGCTATTATCGGAGTCTGAAGGGGTTTCTAATCAAGTAGAGTTTTTGGGACGTTTGCCTTTTGAAGACTTAAAAAAGCATACAGAAAGTGCATCCATTGGTATATTATTTGAAGAGCCTTTAGGCTTGAGTTTTGAATACAGTCTACCCAATAAACTTTTTGATTATATACATGCTGAAACGCCTGTGCTAGCTTCTCCATTAATTGAGGTTAAAAAAATCATGGATAAGTATAAGGTTGGAGAGTTATTAGTCGACAGAAATCCAGAACATATTGCTCAGCAAATTCAGGCTATGGAATCCAAATTATCAGCGTATGAGTTTGGAAAAGCTAAGGCGGAATTGAATTGGAAAAATGAGGAGAAGGTTCTGAAGTTAGTTTTTGCCGACTTTATGCAAAAATGATATCTATTATTTTTTGAGCTTCTTTTTCGTTATTAAAAATAGAGCAAATCTCTTTTCTATGCTTTATATTTTCATCTGAAAAATCTATGCTTTTATATTTTTCAATGGAGTTGAGCCAATCTTCATTAGAATTAGCCTCAATACAATAAGGCTCTAGCTCTGTGTTATTTACCATAGTATTATTCACTATGCAAAATCTACTTTTATAAAGGGACTCCAAGAGTTTTAGTTTAATACCTGTATTTTGTTTTGTTGGTAATAGCACCATCTGAGCATTTCGTATCAACTTATCCATCTGTTCATTGGTTGGATTTTTACAAAGCTGGATATGTTTATGTTTTTTTATTTCTTCAATTAATTTTTCACTTGGTTTTTTACCTGCAATAATCAAGGGGTAAGAGCTCTGAGCAGCAAGTTTTACAAGGAAAAATGCGGCATTGATGTTTTCAGAAACGGTTAAGTTACCATGGTATAATGCGTATTCCCCAATGCCTATTTTTGATGTAATGCATTTGTTGGAATGAAAAGCTCTTATTAAATGACTATTGTATGATTTTGAAAAATGATTCTTATCATCATTGCTAATTGAAAAAATACCATCCACCTTTTTTAAGGTTTTCTCATACTTACGTATTTTTAAGTATTCAGAATACAAGAATAGTTTTGAAAATAAGTTTGATTCGTTTTTTGCTAATTGCCGATAATAGTGAGTTTCTACATTATGAGCTCGGATATATTTTTTTTGCTTTAGCTCTTTGTTTTCTAATGACATAGAGCAATGTAAACCTTCGTAGAGAATAGGAAAAGGTAATTCTTTTAGTCGTTTTGTAAGTAGTTTATTACTTCTGCTTTTAATGATAAATGGAGTTCGAGAAAAAATATTTGCCCAACTCATGTTTCTAGGATAGTAGTATACTTTCTCGCAATACTTTTCAAGTTCTTTACATTCTACTCTGCCATAACTAAAGCAGTGAAGATGAATATTAACTCCAAGTTTGTGTAGGGCTTTGAGTTTGTAGAAAACATCAATTACACCGCCGTAATTTGCGGGAAATGGAATATTAAAGGATATGATATGAAGACCTTTGCTGCTATTCATCTTTAGTTAGCCTCTGCCTCAATCAATTTACCACCCTCACACTTCAGCACTTTAGAAGGGAAGCGATTTAAAAGATTGTGTTCATGTGTGGCCATTAATACAGCACATCCACTAGAGCATAGATCATGAATTAGGTTAAGTATGCTGTCAGTTGTTTCTGGGTCGAGGTTTCCAGTAGGTTCATCGGCAAGAATCAAATCTGGTTTATTTAATAACGCTCTTGCAATACAAATACGTTGCTGTTCGCCACCAGATAATTCATAGGGCATTTTGTTAATGTGATCTTGCATTCCGACCTTTACAAGCATTTCTTCAATACGCTGACTAATCTCTTTTTTGTTTTTCCAGCCAGTAGCCTTTAGCACAAAATCAAGATTATCAAAAACAGTTCTGTCGGTAAGAAGTTGAAAGTCTTGAAAGACGATGCCAATCTTGCGTCTTAGAAAAGGAATGATAGATTTTTTAATGTCAAAAAGTTGATAGTCGACTACTTCGGCTAGACCTTTGTTTAAAGGCAAATCAGCATATAACGTTTTTAATAATGAACTTTTCCCACTTCCAGTAGAGCCTATTAGATAAACAAATTCTGTAGGTTCTATTTTAAAAGTTACATCACTCAAAATGAGTTTGTCTTGTTGATAAATGTCGGCGTGTTTTAATTCAACTAATGGCATGTTTTAATTGCTTTGTGCTGCACACAAAGTTACTTTTTTTAAAACTATCGTCAATACTTCTTTATGCACACGTATTCTGTTAATAACTTATTCATTACTCAATAGTAGAAGGGTCTAACTTTGATAAATTAGCTTAAAATTTATAAATGAAATTAATTTTTAACATTTTATTTATAGTACTTAGTCAGCTAATGTATGCTCAGATTTGTGATGTAGAGCAAATTGACGACTTACTTGAAAAAGAGCAATTCGCTCTAGTCTATTCAATATGTGATGCTTATCAAGACTGTGAGTCTGCATCCGATGAAAATATGGAGTGGATTCAATACCAACAATCTCGATGTGCTTTAGAGTTATTTAATGATGAAGCTGCAGTGAGGTTTGAAGATTACTTAAGTAATTACCCTTATGGTAAGTTTCGTAACAAGTCTTATTTAGCACTTTCTCAAATACATTTTAGAAACAAGGAATATGATAAAGCTATTGCTAAGCTTAATATGGTAGATGTTTTTGAGCTTGATTTTGAAGAGGAAGCTATGTATTATTTCCGATTAGGGTATTCGTATTTCATCACAGGAAACTATGAGGATGCTAAAGTGTCCTTTTTTGATATCAATAACATCAAATTTTCTTATTCGGATTTGACCACCTATTGTTTGGGTCATATGGCTTATGAAGAGGGAAACTATGCTACAGCACTCAAAGAATTTAATAAGCTTGTAGAAACACCAAAGCTAGGAGTTATCAGTAGATACTATATTACCCACATCTATTACTACCAAAATCAGTTTGAAGAGCTAATAGATTTTGCAAAGCCTTTGTTGGAAGCCAGTTATAATCCGAGCCGAGATTCGGAACTAGTGCGACTAATTGGAAATGCTTATTACGCTTTGGAAGATTACGAGTCTTCAGTAGAATATCTGCAAAAATATCTTCAGAATAATACTCTTGACAGGTTTGAGCATTACCAACTAGCAACTTCTTATTTTGAGCTTAGCAAGTTTGATGAGTCTATCAAACACTTTGAAGATATTTTGTTGGAAGAAGATAGCTTGTCTCAGTTTGCTGCTCACCAATTAGCTAAAGCATATTTAAGTCAGGATGAAAAATCTAAAGCTATAAATGCCTTTAAGTATGCGTCTGAAATAGATTATGATTTAGATTTAAAAGAAGATGCTGCTTTTAATCGTGTGAAGCTAATTTTTGAGCAGAATAATACTCTAGAAGATGCGGTAAGTATTATAGAAGAGTATTTAGAAAACTATCCTTCATCAATTCATACATCATACGTTCAGAATCTACTCATAAAAGCATATACGTCAACAAAAAACTATCAGTCTGCTATTGATAAATTATCAGTTTTAACTGATTTGACATTTGAGCAGAGGCAGGTGTATCAAAAGTTGAGTTACTTTCTTGCAATAGAAAATTACCTTTCTGGAAAGTATGAGGCATCAGTTGATTGGTTCAAAAAGTCATTAAAACACCCTTTAAATTCTGTCTTTATAGCTAGGAGTTATTTTTGGATGGGAGAAGCCTATTACCAGTTGGGGGATTATAATAAAGCCGTTGAAGAATTCAATGATTTTCAATTTGAAGATGGTGCATTTTCTTTGAGTGAATATTCTGAATCATACTATTCGCTTGCATTTTCATATTTCCAAATCAAACAATATGACAATGCTATAAAATGGTTCAGGAAGTACGTTAAGAAATCAATTGATAAAAATAAGTTAACAGATGCCTACTTAAGAATTGGAGATTCTTATTTTATGACAAGAAAGTACAATAGAGCTAAGGAATATTATGCTTTAGCTGAGGATCAAGGTGCATTTGATATTGACTTTTCAATACATCAGCAGTCTATTTGTTATGGATTGATTAATAAGCCGTCCAAAAAACGGGATGCACTGACAAAGCTTATAACAGAATTTCCAAATTCAATTTATCATGATGATGCTACATTAAGCTTGAGTTCTATTTATTTAAACGAAGGTAATATTGATAAGTCCGTAGAGTTACTCACTGACCTAATCGAAAACCATCCTAATAGCCCCTTGGTTAAAGTAGCACTGTTGAATATAGGCTTAAACTATTATAATGATGAAAAAAATGAATTAGCAATTACAAACTTCAAAAAAGTAATTGAAGAGTACCCTAATTCATCAGAGGCAAAAGAAGCTTTGATTGCCTTTAAAAACTTATCGGTTGAACAAGGTGATGTGAGTTCATACTTCAATTATATTGATGGACTTTCAGATGTTAGTGTTGATATTGCTTCAAAGGACTCCCTAAGTTATGAAGCCTCAGAAAATCTATACCTCAATCAAAAATATGATAAGGCTGCACAGGCATTTTCTAATTACCTAATTAACTATGAAGCCCCCATCTTCAAGCTTAAAGCCCACTACTATAAGGCAGAATGTTTGTATTTAACATCTCCTGAAAATGCTGTTGAGGATTATTTAATGGTCTTAGAATTTCCTCAAAACGATTTTACTGAACGTTCATTAATCCGTTTATCAAGAATTGAATTCGAGAGGGGAGAATACGGAACTGCGGCACTTCACTACAATAAGTTGCTCTCTGTGGCTCAGGATAATAATCTGATAAGAGAGTCGACTTTAAAGCTCTTTAAATGTTACACTCAACTTGGAATTAAACCTTCACAGTTTGAGTTTGCTGAGAAATTGTTGCTGATGGAGAAGCTTGATATTGAAACACAAAATAAGGCGAGACTCGTTATCGCAAATCATTACTTTGATCAGTCTGAATACTATATTGCTAAGAAGGAGTATGTTTTTGTGTCCCAAAACAATACTGCTGAAATGGGTGCCGAGGCAAAGTATCAATTGGCGTACCTTCATTTTTTAGCTGAAGATTTTGACTCTTGCGAAACAACAATTTACGAGCTTTCAGAAAAATACTACAGTGATTATTATATCGCCAAGGGCTTCATTCTATTATCTGACATTTACTTTGAGAAAGAAAATTATTTTCAATCGAAAGCTACACTTCAGAGTATAGTAGATAATTATCAAGGTGAAGACTTAGTTAATATATGTAAGCAAAAGATTTCTGATATAGAAGTTCTTGAAAGCCAAGAACAAAAAGCAATTGATAAGGAAGATTTGATAATTGATTTGTTAGACTCCGTTGAATTAAATGAATTGTTTGAAGAAGAAAATACCGAAGAAGATGAAGAATAAAATTACTTTATTAAGTGTTCTGATTGTCCTTTGTAATATATCAGCGTATTCTCAAACAAATGACAATGATGATTTAGGGGTTCAAGAAGTTCAAATAACAAAGAGCTTCATACCTCAAATTCCTTCTGCCACAAAAATAAATCTTAGTCCTACACTTTCGGATACTATAAAAACAAGTAAACGAGTTAGCTATTTTCCAATCGATAAACGCTTTAAAACTAACCTTAATTTAAATCCTATCAAAGCGGCTAAAATTAAAGGCGAACCTATTTCCAAATTATATAACACATACATTTACGGATGTGTTGGAAATATGAGTATGCCCACTTCAAGAATTTATTACAGTTCTGATAGGGATAAAAAAACAACTTACGCCCTTGCTTTGGGTTATAAAGAGTCTTATGCCGATATCAAAAGTTCTTTTGACGAAAATCAAAAAGTATCAGCGGCATTTAGAGAAACGGACTTTGCAGTGTATGCTAAAACGGACTTAGATGTTGGTATTTTAAATGCTTACATCAATAGAGAGGGAAGAATTCATCAGCTTTACGGTTATGACCCTACCGTTTTTAAATTAGATGAAAATCTTTTGACTAATCAGCAGTATTGGGGGTATACAAGTTTTAGTATTTCTTTCAAAAGTAAGCCGTCGGAAAATGGTAAGCCAACATATTTCACAAAATTATACGCCTACGATTTAAATGAAAATACAGAAAACACATTTTCCTGGTTGTTAGACCTCAGTCAGTCAATTGGTGTAAATGACTATTCACTTAGTTTAGGAGTGGACTATGATTTAAATAATTCTTCAGAAAAATACTCCTTTAACGACAGTCTAGCTAAAGAGTTGATTTTAACGTTTAGTCCTTCTGTTTCAAAAGAATTACATGGAGGGCAACTTAATGCTGGCTTTGAGTTCCAATCTTACGATAGCAGAGATAGTTCTGATGTAACCTATGCATTTTACCCCTTAGTTAGGTATGACTATCATTTTTCTGAAAACTATCAAAAAGCATTTGTTGGTGTTCGGGGAGGGCTTCAGGAAAATTCATACTGGGCATTAAGTAAACAAAACCCTTACATACTAAATGCATTATCTAATGACGGTGGTTCTTTGGAGTTGATAAACTCTCAAGCCATATATGATGTATTTCTAGGAATGGAATCCGTGCTGTCTAAAGACATTATGTGGTCTTCTGAAGTATCTTATTCACGCGTTCTTGATATGCCCTTCTTTGAGCTTGATATGAATTCTGTCTATCAAAATAAGTTTAAGGTTGTTTATGATGATGTGAACTATCTCAATTGGTCAGGGAATTTAAATTGGAAACTATCTGAAAAAGCTAATGCGGATTTAGAATTGCAGTACAATAAATATGAACTCGATTCAATGCAGTCATTTGCATACAAACCTTCTTTCTTGAGCAAGTTAAAACTGGATTATAATATTGGAGATAAAATTATTCCTGCGGTTGAAGTATTTACAGCTTTTGGCCGTTCCACTACTAGTGAGTCATCAAACACTCCAGAATTAGATAATATTATTGACTTCAATCTATCCTTAGAATATAGATATAATTCTATTTTTTCAGCTTATTTTAAAGGTCAAAATCTTGTTGGAGGATATCACATTTGGCAAAATTATCCAGTCTTGGGTCCTCAAGTGTTTTTTGGACTTTCTTTTAAGCTATAACTTATTCACTTTTTGTTAATAAGTAGCCTTCTATAATTCGCATTTTTTTAAGCGACATATCTTGCTTTTTTTACCTTTGTTATCAATAGAAAATACCCTAGTTAATAAACATATATAATCAATGAGTGAAAATTTAGAAAATAAAGCTGATTACGGTGCCGGTAATATTCAAGTCTTAGAAGGTCTTGAAGCCGTAAGAAAGCGACCTGCCATGTATATTGGTGATATAGGTCAAAAAGGTTTACACCACCTTGTGTATGAGGTAGTTGATAATTCAATTGATGAAGCACTTGCTGGTCATTGTACCGACATCGATGTTATTATTAATGAGGATAACTCTATTACAGTAAAAGATAATGGTAGAGGAATCCCTACTGACATCCACCCAAAAGAAAAAAAATCAGCATTAGAAGTTGTAATGACAGTACTTCACGCTGGTGGTAAATTCGATAAGGATTCCTATAAAGTTTCTGGTGGATTGCATGGTGTGGGTGTATCTTGTGTTAATGCCTTGTCTATCCTTCTTACTGCTGAGGTGCACAGAAATGGTAAAATCTTCAAGCAAGAATATGAAAGAGGTGTTCCTAAATACGATGTTAAAGAAATAGGTACTACTGATATTACAGGTACTATAGTCACTTTCCTTCCAGATAAGGAGATTTTTCATGAAACTGTTTATCATTTTGATATTCTTCAAAGTCGTTTGAGAGAATTATCTTTCCTTAACAAAGGAATTAGATTGTCTTTGACCGATAAAAGAAGAAAAGATGAAGAAGGAAATGACATCAAAGACAATTTTGTCTCAGAAAATGGACTTATTGATTTCGTTGAATTAATTGACGAGAACAGAGAGAAATTATTAGAAAGTATCATTCACATGGACACTGAGAAGAATGGGGTGCCAGTAGAAATTGCGATGCACTACAACACATCTTACTCAGAGAACATCCATTCTTATGTGAACAATATTAATACACATGAGGGAGGTACGCACTTATCTGGATTTAGAAGAGCGTTAACGAGAACGTTAAAGAAATATGCTGATGAGTCTGGAATGCTTGATAAAGTCAAGTTTGAAATTGCAGGAGATGACTTTAGAGAAGGTTTAACTGCAGTTATTTCTGTAAAAGTTATGGAGCCTCAGTTTGAGGGTCAGACAAAAACAAAACTTGGTAATAAAGAAGTGGCTGGAGCAGTTGACCAGGCCGTAGGAGAGATGCTTTCCAATTATTTGGAAGAAAACCCTAATATGGCTAAGCAAATTGTTCAGAAAGTTCTTTTAGCTGCTCAAGCCAGAAACGCTGCTCGAAAAGCACGTGAGATGGTGCAAAGAAAGAATGTGCTTTCAGGATCGGGACTTCCAGGAAAATTAGCAGACTGCTCTGATAAAGACCCTGAAAAATGTGAGATCTTCCTTGTAGAGGGTGATTCTGCAGGTGGAACGGCTAAGCAAGGTAGAGATAGATTCTTCCAAGCTATTTTACCTCTTCGTGGTAAGATTTTAAATGTTGAAAAAGCAATGCAACATAAAGTCTTTGAAAATGAAGAAATTAAAAATATGTATAAGGCACTGGGTGTAACAATTGGAACTGAAGACGATTCCAAAGCGTTAAACCTTGAAAAACTTCGTTATCATAAGATTGTTATTATGACGGATGCCGATGTTGATGGTTCTCACATTGCTACGTTAATTTTAACTTTCTTCTTCAGGTACATGAAGGAATTAGTTGAAAGTGGTTATTTATATATCGCAACTCCGCCACTATATTTAGTTAAGAAAGGTAAGGAGCAACATTATTGCTGGTCTGATGACGAAAGAGATAGCATAGTACAAAAGCTAAATGGAGCAAGTATCCAACGTTACAAAGGTCTTGGTGAAATGAACGCAGAACAGCTGTGGGATACTACAATGAATCCAGATTCAAGAACTTTAAGACGAGTAACTATTGACAGTGCAGCAGAAGCGGATAGAATCTTTTCTATGTTAATGGGAGACGAAGTTCCTCCAAGAAGAGCATTCATTGAGCAAAATGCTAAATACGCAAAAATTGATATTTAATAAATAATAGTAATTGGTAAGAAAAGAGCCCTCATTTGAAGGCTCTTTTTTTTTATTTTATCTAATAAGTGTAATTGTTCCAGAACAATTCTCACAATTTATATGATCGTATATTTTATATTCAAAATCTTGATAGTTTATTACATAAGTGTAAACTCCAGAAATAAGTTCGTTATTTGTGAACATATTTATGCCATTCCATTCAAAATTAGGGTCATTAGACTGGAAGATTTTTGACCCAAGCCTGTCGTAGATTCTAATGTTGAACGTGCCATTTCTCATACCGTGATGGAAAACTTTGAATACGTCGTTTATACCATCTCCATCAGGGGTGAAGCCGTTGGGGATATAAAGTGTATGCTCATCTTTAATTGCTAAAGTACCATAAATACTATCAGTACATAAGTTCTCATCTACAACAACTAATTTCAAATCGTAATATTTGACTCCGTTACTATCAAGATCAGCGGATAAATCAATATTGTAAACGTCTTGTTGACTCGATGTAATTCCATTACTTAATTCCCAGTACCAGTCAATAATATTTCCTTCAGAGTCGTCGTATAAATTAATTATTGGATAGTTAATCGTAACAGTATCGTTTAATACTCTGTATTTAGCAATAACAAATGGTGGCTCAGTAATTTCTTTACTCAATTCAGTAGAGCAATTATTTGCATCTATAACATTAAAGGTGTAAAGTCCTTTGTCAAGTCCATATATGTTTTGCTGATAACTGTAGGCTATGTCATTCTTGCTCCACAAATGATTGTAAGGTAAATAGTTTTGTGAATTTACTGGTGAAGCTGGTCCACCAATAATTGATACCTCAATAAAGCCATCATTATTATAGGTGCAAGTTTCATCTTCATAATTTAAAAGATGAATTTTTAATTGTTCAGGCTCAGTGAGTTCGAATGTTTTTGCGCTTGGACAATCCTCATCATCATTTACTATCAAATTATATTGTCCAGCACTTAAATTTTGAATATTTGGCTGGTTTGAAATAACTTCAGCTGTTTGAAGATAAGTCAAAGAATACTCATTAGGCGTTGTTCCGCTATTTGCAACAAAATTTATCCAGCCATCATTTCCGTTATTACAACTAATATTATATCCATTATAATTTGATGACGTACTCTCTATTGTAATCAAAGAGTTTTCATGCACTAAATACTCAGCGGAGTCTTGACAACCATTATTATCTGTTAATACTAACTTATAGGCTCCAGTTTTTAGGTTATTTATTACATTATTTCCACTAGAAGAGAAGGAATTGTCACCAGTCCAGCTATAGTTATAGCTTGGCGTTCCTCCTGAAACAGAAACATTAATGCTGCCATCAGAAAATCCGAAGCATTTGACACCTTCAATTGTCTCACTTATTACAAAAGGTTCTGGTGTTGATGATATTGAGAAATTATCGGTATAGGTTTCACATCCTATACTATCTGTTATTACCAACTGGTATGTTCCTTCAGGGAGATTAGTAATATTTTTTTGATTTGAAGTGAAGCTGCTAGAAGTGCAGTTCCAAGAATAACTAAGCGGTTCAATTCCTCCATTAGATGTGATATCTATATTACCATAAATTTCATCTGGACAAAGGTTATCGTCAACCGTTGCGTTAACTGTTACTGGTTTTGAAACGAAAACGGTTAAAGAGTCTGAATAATTATTGACGCATCCAGAAATATCTACCTTATATTTTGTGGTAATAATTGGATTTACATCGATTGAATCACCTGTTCCAACGATGTTCCCTGTTTCTGATGTCCAAGTGGCATTTACACTTTGGCTTGGACTAAAACGGAAAGCTTCATTGTTTCCCGTCATTTGTGTATTATTCCAACCAGTTTGAATTATATTTTGGTTTTGATCTTCGCTAATTAATCCCAGTACAGATTCTCCACTATTCCATGTTTCACATAGCGGTTGTTCTTCAATGTGCATTTCAATATTATTTGTAGTTTCGAAAATCTTAATTTGACCATTAAACTTCAAGTCATCACATGAGAAGTAGCCGAAATCTTCAAATGAAACTACAAAACGTCTGAATGGAGCAGTACCCAATACATCATATTTAATGACTCCTCCATTACTAGGGTCTAGATCTATCCAAGGGCCTAAAATAGAGTTAGTTATTATTGTAAACGCATCTGGATTAGGAACTTCATAGGTGTTCCAAGGGGAATATGAATTGACGTTTTCTGTGTTAAAACTTAGGTAATTATTTGTAGAAATTATAAGCTGATTGAAGACGTTACAGAAAAATTTGAATTCAAAGCCAATGTTAACTATGCCAGAGTATGAGTCGTCACTCAGAGATGATAAAGTTGTTCCAGAATTAACATTGTCTAACTGAATAGGAATACTTTCAATGGAATAACTTCCGTCAACCACTAAATTTGAAGGGTATTCTACTACAAGCGTAGTGCCAACTGTATCGCAAAGTATGATATCATCGCCAACACTTACCTGAGAAATTGCTGAATGAAACAATACTAGAAAAAAGAAAATAGCTGAAAAATATTTCACGACTATAAAGGATTGCTTTAAGATTAATACAATAACAAATTTAGCGATTAATTTTTAAGAAAAAAAAGGAGAAAGTATTTACCAAAAGTAAACGAAAATATTACCTCACAAGTGTAATTGTTCCAGAACAATTCTCGCAATTAGTATGGTCATATATTCTATATTCAAAATCTTGATAACTCAAGACATATGAATATGAACCAGACTT
>Ga0233432_10000265_pt1 | contig 49857 bp, 40 predicted proteins | sample SI_122_August201_6_FD_179870 | JGI IMG/M metagenome (GOLD analysis project Ga0233432, IMG submission 179870) | Seawater microbial communities from Saanich Inlet, British Columbia, Canada - SI_122_August2016_10_MG | ecosystem: Environmental > Aquatic > Marine > Inlet | place: Canada: British... | reverse complement strand
CATGTACACCCCTGAGATATATTAACACCACTTTTATCACATATAGGTTCACATCTTTTTTTCATATTTCCATTTATTTCTTTAGTTACAAGTTTACTTACCATTATTTTATTCCCTTCTTTACCACCTTTACAATAACTGCAGTTTATATTATCATCGATCCACGATGTATATGATGCTGGTGAAATACCCATATTACATGGGATAGGGGGTGTACACATTTTTTTTACTTCGCCAGTATCTTTATTCTTAAGCCTTACTTCCCCTCCTTCACATCCACATGGAAAATCTTCTGAATAAAGATTACTGTAATAACTTGGATTTCCATTTTTATCATTTATTCTTTCACAATGATTTAAGCATCTATTTTTCCCTTTAAAATTTTTAAGGATTGTTTTTTCAGGGCATTCACAATCTAATTTATCTGGTAAATCTTTATTTATTTCACATTTTTTAATAGATGGATCTTTGTCTTCAGTTTTACAAGGACCATCCTTACACATTGGAACCGTTTGAGGTACTTGTGTTACTATTTCATAATTTTTATTAAGTGGATTATTTTTACCATAAAAGAAAGAAGAAAGAAAATTATTAATAATATTACTTTTATCTTCTTCTGTTTTATCTGAGTCAATAATTATTTCTTCACCATCTTTAGTTAAATTACTCGCCCCATACATAAGTACCATTTCTTTATTTCCATCATCTTTAAAACCTTCTATCTTTTTTAAGCAATTCTTTTTTGTAAAATACATATAAGATAAAATAATTATAATGAGAATTAATAATGTATTAATATTTTTCTCGTTCATATAATTAATATATATTTTATTTTAATTTTATTTCAATTCATAATAATTTAAAGCGTTTAAATTTCATATTATTAATATTTAAAGAGTTTATTTCATATATAAAAAAATGAGTAATGTATTATTAAATTCTTTATATAAATACTATGATGAAAGAAATATAAAAAAATTATTGGAGGTTTTGGAAGAAGATACAAAAGTTTCTTTAAGAATTATTGATTGGTTTGTTACAAATTATTCTAAAAAGAATAATATATTTTACACTATTTATAAGACTGAAAATGGGAAACATACTTTTAATATTGAGGGAAATGTTATTTTAAAACAATTTAATACTTATCATTCTTATAAAGCACAGTTAAAATCATATTCAAAGAAAAGATTTGATCCATTTTGTAGAAGAGAAAGAATTAATTTTGAATGTGATAAAAGTAAAGTGATATCAACTACAATTGGACAATTGAATTTTTTTAAATGGGCTATAGATAATCTTATAATTGATTATATTAAAGATAATTATGAAGAAATAGAAGAAGATATGAATATTAGTTATAATTCTATTAAAAAAGAAAAGAAAGATTTAAAAATTAGAAAAAAAAGACAAGAATTATCAAAATCAGCATCTCGGGGTTTAAATTCCAATAATATGAAAGTAGTTCTCACATTTTCATAGTACAGAAATTATTATTAAAACATTAAAAATAGGGCACTTCTGGGAATCGAACCCAGGACCTCTTGCACCCAAAGCAAGAATCATACCACTAGACCAAAGTGCCAATGCGTCGTCCGGGACTCGAACCCGGGACACCAGCTTGGAAGGCTGATATGCTAACCCCTACACCAACGACGCAAAAAAAATATATTATAATATAATTCTTTTTATATCAAATTTCTTTTATAATTATAGTAGATAATATTTATATCATTATTTACGCGCTTGGCTTGCTAACCTTTACCTTACGCTTTACCGCCTTCTTCTTTGGAGGTTCTGGTTCAGGAACAACTTCTTCCTCCTCTGCTTCCTCTTCATCACTACTGTCATTAATCATTGGTGTTTCATTAACTTCCTCCTTAACTTCTTCATCAGAAACATCATCTTCATCTTCAGAATCGGAAAGAATAGCAAATTCTTGAAGACCTCCTTCCGGAACCTTTACTCGAACCTGTTCGGCCCTCCAAGTACATCCAAACTTTCCATTGGCAATCCATACTCCATTACACTTCAGAACTACCTTAACCTGAGTTCCCTTCATTAGAACTGTTGTGATATCTGTTGGTGTATCTGTCTTGCCATTTACATCAAAGATTACCTTCTTTTCATCGTAGATTGATAGATCTTCAAATACATTATTCTTCTTTACAATCTTGAATCCAAACTGATCTGGATACTTCCCAGTTGGTTCACCCGAGTCGGGATCAAGATGAACCTTTACCATTGGTGTGTAAAGTTCCTTAATTGTGTCTGTAGAAAGCTTTGGCTTCTTAAACCACGCCTGACTGTTTTCTTGTGCCCTTGAAATAAGGAGTTCATCAAGCTTGGATAGGAATCCATGAAAATCCTTCATCTTTGGATCCGAATCACCATTCTTTAGAGAAACCTTAACAGAAAACTTTCCAGAAGTATCGTTTTCCGCAAAGTAACTTGGGTCAAATGGAAGTTCCAGTTCAGGTGTTTGAATGTAGAACTTTCCACTGTTGTAATTCAGGTACAACATCTTACCCCCATTGTCGAGTGTCCGTGGGGTGGAGAAACTGATCTTGGAAAAGTCAACGCTTCCTGCCTTTTGTGCCATTATTCTTTGTTTTTGCTTTGCTTTTGCTTTGTGTTTTGTGTTTTGTGTTTTGTGTTCTGGGTTTATTTATAGTTTGTTTGTTAGTTCTGTTTATTTATGGTAATAATTCTCTAAATAGTTTTTCAAATTTTGATTAAATATTAAATAATTATTTAAATATTTTTTTCAAAGAAATAAATATATATGATGTGTGAATTTTGTGAAAATGATGTAAAATGTCAGAATAAAAAAAAATATGGAAACTACTGTTCGAAACATAAAAGATTTCATCTCATTGAAAACAATACTATATCTTATGAAAAGTTCACAAATAAATCTTCTGATTACCTTAAAAAAGATATAATAAATACTTTAATATCTCTTGGTAAACAAGTAAATAAAAATGATAAAAAAGATATTTTATATCAAGAGTTACTAAAAAGCTTTAATATTCTTAATAAATATTCAAAAGATACAAAATCAATTTTAAAACTTCAAAAACACATCAAAAAGAAAAATAATATAAATACATTAAAAGGAATCGGGTACTTTAATAAAAATAACTGTAATAATAGAGAAGATTTCTTTTCATTTGAAGATATAGATGAAATTGATGATAGATATTTTTTTTCTTATCAAGATAAAAATAAATTTATTTGGTTTTTTGATATAAGATCTTTTAATAAACTAATTGAGCTTGATCAAGGTAACCCATACACTAGAGATACAATCCCTTCGCCGGTAATAAAAAGAGCAAAAAAATTAACAGAAAAATTAAAATTAAATGAAAATGATAATCAAGTAGACTTAAATGCTATCAAGCAAACAAAAGAACAAATTGTAAAACAAAAAACAGTTGATTTATTTGCTTCAATAGAACAATCTGGTTACGAATGTAATATAGTTTGGTTTTTAAATTTAAATAGAGAACTATTAAAAAATTTGTACAGAAACTTAGAAGATTTATGGAATTATCGTTTATCTTTAACACGTGAACTTAAAATTAGAATCGCTCCTCCAAATGGTAATGTATTTACTACTCGAGTTAGTGATGTTAATAGAATAAGTAATAAACAAGATATTCAAAGTATAATTTTAAATGAAGTTTCTAAATTTAATGATGCTATAAATGATTCTGATAAAAAGTTAGGATATATGTATTTTTTAGTTGGTCTCGGAATGGTTTCGCAAGAATGTTATTTAGCCCATCAATGGTTAATGTTAGTAAATGGATAATAATAATAATATTATATATATATTATAATGTCTGTTGAAAGTTTGACAAGTAATGAGGAGGATATTGATGTAATTGAAGATATATTACATATAGGAGATAATGAAGTTTCTGGTCCAAATCGAGTATATCTTCAAAGATTATCTATATTAGAATCTAATTCAGAAACAAAAGATTGGAGATTACTTGTTGAATTAAATGCACGATTAAGTAAATATAGTAAGTTTTCTTGGTTTTATGGTATGGTATTAAGAGAAAGAAAAGATATATTATTTATACCCGGAGAGTATTATAAGAGTGGTAAGAAAAAAGGTGGTAAAGCTTTGGTACCAATTACAGAACCATCATTAAAACTCATGGGTGGAAATGGTTTAAAAAGAAGAAGGACATGTAGAAAACGTAGAAAAATAAGAAAATAAATAAATAAAATTATTTAAACAAATATTATATTAATATATCATAATAAGTGCGGTAAAAAGAAATAAAAAAAAAATAAAACTATATAAAATGCCTGGAAAAACTAAAACCTCTGCCCCCAAAGCCAAGAAGCCCTCTGCCAAGAAAACTAAGCCTGTTGTTGAAACCCCGGTTGAAACTCCCGTTGAAGAAGTTGCTCCTGCCCCAGTTCAGGAAACTTCTCCCGATGAATTGAGCTATGATAATGATTTTGCTAGTGTCTATGAACAGTTGGCCACAGCATTGACTACTATTAAGAGTCTAACTTCTATGGTTAAGTCCCTTGAAAAGAGAGTTGCTCGTGACCAAAAGGTTATGAACAAGAAGCTCAAGGGTCGTGCCAAGCGTGTTGTAGACCCAAATAAGCCCCCGAGTGGTTTTGCTAAGCCTGGACTGGTATCTGATGAACTCCGTACTTTCCTCGGACTTGGAAAGGATGAACTTATTGCCCGTACGGAAGTAACTAAGAAGATCACCGAATACTGTAAACAGCACAACCTCCAGAAGGAAGAAGACAAGCGATCGATTAAGACTGATGCTGCTCTTAAGAAGCTTCTCCGCCTCCAGAAGGGTGATGATTTGACCTTTTTCAATCTTCAGAAGTACATGAAGGTCCACTACCCTAACAAGGATGGTGTTTTTGTCCACCAGTAAATATGCTATATTCATTAGCAGACATTCTATAATTTTTTAATAATTTATTTTCTCTTTCTTTTTTTGATATTATTTCATTTTGATTCTTCAAAAATGATATAAATTTCCTTCCATTTACTTTTATATAATCTTTATTTTGATATTTACAAAATCTTAAAAAGTTTTTAAGATTATTGTATAATTCTGCCCTTATAATAAAGTAAGAAAGTACATTTGTTTCTTTATTTATGTCCGGATATTTTTCTATCATGTGTATTACTTTATTGGCTTGAAATAGTGAAAATTCTTTTTCTAGATTTATCATTTTTTTAAAACAATTTAATTTATTTTTAGGGAGTGCTTGTGAAATTAAGAAACAATTTATTATATTTGCCCATATTTCTGTATATGCTTCTCTACTATTTAATTCATCTGATATTATATTGTATTTATTTTTATAATATTCTATTATTTCATATGTATCTTTATATTCATCATAACATAATCCATGTATTAATTCGTGGATAGTTACTTTTAGTAATTCTTCTTTTCTCCATATTTCTATTTTTGATTCAGTTTCATATGAATAACATGAACCCGAATTTACTTCTTTCGTACCTAAAAGATTGTTTCCTTCTAAAATTTTTTTTTCATCAGTTAAATAAAAATTTAAAATTATTTTCTTTTTATAAGTTTTTGATAAACTACAAATAAAACGTATGTAAGAAACAATGATATTTACATTTTCATTACTAATTTTTTCTTTAGAATTTATATTTATTTCAAACTGAATATTTCCTATAACTAAAAGTAAAGATCTGTTATTTATTAGTCGCGAACTAGCTTCAACTATATTTTGAGATGCAAATCTATTTTCTTCAATTTTATTAAAGAAATTAGAACTATTTTCATCTTTCAAAAGTTTATAAGGAAGTAATTCAACATTTTCAAGATATTTATAAAGTTCACTTATTTCTTTAAAACTACGATTATTTACTCTTTTTGAAAAATGATCATGTATTTTTAAAGAATCTTTTGTAAAGTTCATATAATATTCTTTATAAAAAATTATCAAAATTTGATAATTAGTGTTTTTAATTCAATTTAAAATTATTTTTTTAATTGAAATGTCACTAATGGGTATCGTCGGTCTAAAAGAGGGATATGAAAATGCTTTGGGACAAGCAAACCATACACCACATTTACAAGTTCAACTCATGTTGAAAGATACAGAAGGAAATATTAAACCAGGAAACCAAGCATATATTTTCAGAAATTCTAAAGAAAATATGAAAAGTGATAATACAGTTTATCCTTCCAATGGACCACTAACTATTCCAGATAACACCCTTGGATTTATAATGTTTGGACTTCAACATGAATATACCGATTATGAACAAGTTAAAAGTTGTATAGAAGGTTTTAATCCCAATCAACTCCCCACTGGAATTGAACACGGGGCTTCTCATATTTCGGAATTTTACCCTCCGCAATTCTTTACTTTCGCTGTTCTTTTAGATGGAACATTATTTAAAGATGGAATTGAATCAAGATATCATCATTTATATAAATCCATTAATTTTGGTTTAAATGAAGATGAAAAAAAACCCGTAATTAATTCTATAAATCTTAATGAATCACTATTTAAGATTGTAAATAAAGGGGGAAAATATGCTGAATATCTTGCTTGTGCTATTCTTCAAAAATGATAATTAATTAATATAAAAATTTATAGTTAAAAAACAATTTAAATTATCAATTATTAATTTTGGATATCTTTCTCTTAAAAATAAATAATAAGTACCACTATTGGTGAATATATAAAGTATTTTTAATTTTTTATTTACATAATCATCTTTTTTAATGAATAAATTAATTGTTTCATCATGAAATAAATAACGTATATCTATTGATTTATTTGCTTTTACTATTTGTTTTTTACTAACTTTTTTAAACTTATTCCATATATCTGTCTTTACATTTTGGGGAATTGAATTATATAATAATTTTAATAATTTAAATTCTTGTGAATTTATTAATTTTTTATAATATTTATCCAATAATTCTATATCTTCTTCTGTAAAATTAATATCACCAAATAATAATTGAATATCATATTTTTTCCTCATTTCATCATCATATAATATATCATAAGCTTCTTTTATCTTTTTAAAATGTTCATCTATACCATTATTTTTATCAGGGTGATATTTTTTAGATAATAAATGATATTTCTTTTTTATTTCTTCTTTTGTTGCATCATTTTTAATTTCAAGGATTTCATAGTAATTCATTTATTATATTATAAATCTTAATTAATAATCCCTCTACAAATAAAATATCTCTATAAGAGTTTTTTATATTATGATTATACATTGTTATTTCTTTAATTATCATTATTAACTTTTTTTTATTTGTGATCATTTCTAATCTATCAATAAGAGGTTTTTCTAATATATTAGATATATTCAATTCTTTTAAAGTTTGTGATAATAATTTAATTTCTTTTAAAGAAAATTTGTTATAAAATAAATAGATAACTTTATCCAAATATATCCTTACCATATTTTTATAATTATCATTTGAAATATGATTATAAATTACATTATTTAAGTTTTCTATATTACACTGTTCTAAAAGTAAAAAATCATTATAAATAATATTATTATCTTTAAAAAGTTTCTTCAAATATATAAACTTATCATAATATTTGGGCTCATTTACAACTATACTAATACAACGACTTCTTAAAGCAGATATAATAAAATCATTATTAGAACAGACAATTATAAATTTAGATATAGTTGAACATTTTTCTATTATAACTTTTAAACAATTTTGTATATATTCATTTACATTTTCAAAAGAATCTAATATTATATATTTAGATCTAAGAGAATAATCATAACTCTTGCATACTTTTTTTAAGTACTCAATAAATTGATTCTTGTTTAATATATTTTTACAATCAAAATAATAATAAATATCATTATTTATCATATAAAAGTCAGGGTTTATACTATCTCTATTAAAAACTAAATCTTTAAAAAGTAATTTAATTATAGTACTTTTACCACATCCTTTATTCCCACTTATTATTATATTTGGATGATCCTTATTATGGATAAAATTTTTTAAACGGTATATTAATTTATAATGTATTGATTCATATATATCTTTTGGTAAAATATCTATAAAAGATATCATTCATATCTTTATTAATACATATAGTTCTTTAATATTTTTTCATTTGTTTATTCCATATTATTTTTATGAGATAAATTATAATTATGAATTTAATACTGAAGCAAGAAAAGTTTGATACTAAAAGAATAAAATTAAAAGAAAGCAAAAAATGTATAAAAATCACCTATTTTTTAGATCACATTTATATGATAGGATTAACAATTAAACTCAAAAATATAACTTTTAATGAAAATGATAATTTTATCTATATTGATATTCACGATGATAATCAATTAAACTTTTTAAAAAATGTAAATTCATTTATATCATCTAAAGTTGATAATTATCAATCATTTCTTTATAATAATAGATTAAAGGTAAAAAAACATTTAGATTTTAAATCTTCTGATGATAATAGTATTAATATTACATTAAATAATCTTAAAAAAATAAAAGATTTTTATAAAGTTCAGATATTTACAATATAAAGTTCAAATATTTATAATATAATGTAATTATCTTAATAAATGGGAGAGGAAACTGAAGATATGGCTTTTTTTTTATTAGCGAATCCATATCACATAAAAAAAGAAACTGAAAATGAAAAAATATTAGGAGACATAGATGAAGATATATTTTTATTATTAAATAAAAGATTTCCAGGATGTACTTTAGATCAAATTTATCACTTAGAAATTTTATCAAAAATTGAAACTATATGTATTGAATATACAATTAAAAACATATTAGATTCTCTAATAAACAATATAATTAATCCTTATGAGTCAGACAGCGATGAGTGATTATTACCTTAATTTTATCACACAAAAAATGAAAAGAGATATTATTTCAGATCTATTAAAAAATGATAATATCAAAGAAATTGAAAATATAAATGAAATAATTGAAAAAGAAGTAACCAATTATTTCTCTCAAAATGAAATTAATTTAGAAAATGAAAATAATGATAATATATCTCAATCAAAAACACATGTATTCCGGGATAGAACTCAATATAAACATCGTGAGAATATGTGTTTGGCAAGAGTATGGAATTGTGGTATGGGAGGTCAGTGTTCTAGGAAAGGTATTATTGATGGTTTTTGTAAAGGTCATGCCGAACCTAAAAACGGTCCTGGAAAGCATGAATGGTGGTTGGGTACAATTGATAAACCAAGACCAAGAGAACCAATTAATCATACGGGAAAAATTCATAAATGGAATGATTAGATCTACTATTAAATATTTTATTACAGTTAAGGTGTGTCGTCACCTTGATCAGCAGCGCCAGATGGAGTTTGTCCCGTTCCCGTTCCCTCTCCTTCAGCTACCTCTTCTTCTGGTTGAGTCGTTGAAGAATCACCTAGACTATATATCCTATGTAATAATCTCCTAGAAGGTTCTGTATATAATCCACATGATCGTTCCTGAAAGTTCCTGACGACGGACCTGCTGACCTGATGAAGTTTTATCTTCTCATCATAAGTACCATTTGTCGAAATAAATGAAATAATATTATATGCGTTATTTTTATTTTCTGATGAAAAATCATCATCTTCTAATATTTCTTTAGCTTTCATATATACATAAACAGCATAATTATAAGCAATAATACTATTAACTAATGATTTATTCTCATCAGGATCGACTTCGTTCAACGCTTTAAATTGCATTAATCCCTTGTTTTTTACTACACCTTCTAAAATATTCTTCTCCCCCGCCTTAGATTCTGTTCCCGCAAGTTTTTCACAAAGAACGAGACCATACCTTCGAATTTTTTCATCTTTATTATTATAAAGATCGGCCGCCTCAGTCAGGTCTTCGACGGTTTTACCTTTTTTTGCATATTCTGTGGCGAGCTTAAAATATGCCCCTAGTCCCTGATAGAACATGCAAAATATTCTTTTATATGATTTTTCTTCGGCAGGCAGAGTTGCGAAATCAGAATCAATAACTTCTTGAGATGGAAGTATCATATACTTTGAATATGCATCTAATTTCTCTTTTTCATCATCTACCATTTTATTATATCCCGCTTTTAATTGATCGTTCCACTCAACAACCATGTCCTTGTCCTTACCTAATTTACTATCCACCCAAAATCTGTCCAGCTCGACCTGACCTGGGATCCCATATTCGTAACCAGGTACGTTAGATTCCTCAGCAGTAGCTGTAGCCGCAGCAGTAGCTGTCTGGTTGGGAGATACAGTTGGGCCATCTTGCTCCTCCCCTCCAGATCCCGCCTCAGATCCCGCCTCAGATTCGTCAGATTCGTCATCTCCAAGTTCTTCTTGAGGAGGCACCGGCTGCGGCCACCCAACTTTATCCCAGTCGTCTTTCGGAAAAGGATACTTATCGGTTTTAACAAATTCCGCAAGAAAATTTTCAAAAGCATTTTTTCCGTCCATATTTAATAATCTCCCTTGTAAATAAGCATCCTTAACTGTTTCATCCGCGATCTGCTCACCCTTATCATTTGTATCAATATCTATCAGATTTTTAACTATTGCGGTGAACAAATTTTTAGTTCCCTCTTTTGTCAGATCAATTTTCCCATCTTCTTCAGCATCTTGTAAATTTTGGAGAAAATCTGTGATTGTTTTCCCAGCATCGTTATCATCCGGGGGATCAATTTCTTCCCCTTCCTTTCCCCTAGTTAGCTGAGGCAAATCCTTAAACACCATCTTCTTACCGCCATCAGAGGTCGGATCATCGACCTCATCGAAGTACTTGTTCAGATCAATTTCATCATTGAGATTAATGCTATCCTTGAATTCTGCTTGTTCTTGTGCAACTGGTTCAGTGCTGGGTACTGCTTCGTCTTCTGCTCCTCCCATTTGTATTCCTTTGAGTAAATTACTCATATTTGGTGGAGCCATACCACCGATTAATGAAGAATATGCTTCACTTAGTTTTCTCGAACGTCTTGATGTTCTTTTTCTTGTTCTATTTCTCTTTTTTAAACCTCTGTTTATTTTATTTATAGTATTTCTTCTACTATTTCTTTTGGTATTTCTTTTAGTATTTCGTCTAGTATTTCTTCTAGTATTCCTTCTAATAGTACGAGTAGGTCTATTATTTCTTGATTTTCTTCTAGTATTTCTTTTATTCGATCTCCTTCTCGCCATATATTTATAATATAATAAATATTTTATTTTTAAAAAAGTGATAAATCAATATCTAATGTTATATCTTTATTTTTTGAACGCAAAATATCCCTTATATTATCTTTTGAAATATTACCATATTTAATCATATATATAGCAACAATAAGAGGTGAGATTGTTAAACCATTATAACAGAAAATTAATATATTATTATCATCTTTATTTTCATGAATATAATTTAATATTTTATCTATATTTTGTTTTAATAAATATAAATCTTTATCTGGTTCTAAATTAGAACTTAAAGGAATTCTTAGTTTTTTAATTTTAGGTAAATCTAAAAATGCTTGATCAATTGTACAATTAATAACAATATTAATTAAATTATCTTTATAAAATTCTTCATTATAGGCATCATTTATATTAGAAATCCATAAACCAGATAATAATTCTGTTAACATTTTAAATTTGAAACTATTTAAAAATAAAAATTAAAACAATAAATTGAAAATGAGTTTTGATGAACACTTTGATTTCATGACTAAAATTGAAGAAGTTAATAATCCTAAAGAAGAATTGAAATGCTGTGAAATAAAAGGTAATTATGAAGTTAATCAAGGTCTTATAAAGTGTAAAATATGTTTAAATACAATTAGTAATATTAGCGATGGACCCGAATGGAGGTATTATGGATCAAGTGATAATAAATCTAATGATCCAACCCGTTGCGGTATGCCTGTTAATTCTCTTTTGCCAGAGTCTTCTGTTGGTTCAACTATATCATTTGGAAAAAATACAAAAACAATGAATCAAATAAGGAAATATCATCAATGGGGAGGAATGCCTTACAAAGAAAGAAGTCTTTATAAAGTTTTCCTCGAAATTCAAAGATGTTGCAAAGAAAATGGATTACCATCAATTATCATTAATGAAGCAAAATCAATTTATAAGATTGTTTCTACTACTAAAATTTCTAGAGGGGCAAATAGAGAAGGTATAATTGCTGCTTGTGTATATTTCGCTTGTAAAGCTTGTGATGTCCCAAGAAGTTCAAAAGAAATTGCTGAAATATTTCACATAAGTGGTACAATTATGACTCGGGGAGTAAAGAAATGTCAAGAAATAATCCATATGAATAAAAGTAATAGAAATCGATTAAAAAATACACAATCAATAAAACCACAAGATTTTATTGATCGTTTCTGTAATAAACTTAAAATTGAAGAAGATGATGTAGATATAATTACAAGTTTATGTGAAATATCTTTAAAAAATAATATTATATCTGAGAATACTCCTCCATCTATAGCAGCTGGATGTATATTCTACTTTATTAAAAAAAATGATCTTGATATTTCTAAAAAACAAATTTCAGAAATATGTATTATATCAGAAGTTACAATTAATAAATGTTGTAAGAAATTAGAGACTAAAGAGGAATTATTTCGAGAAATATTGAAGAAGGAAAAAAACACAGGCAATAATGAATGATTTTAATATAATTCCTGTAATTTCTACTTTATCTGTTTCAATATTATAAAAAAATGGAACAGATTTAAACTTGATAATTTCACTAATAGGTTCTAAATTAAACATAATAACTAAAACCATTACAAGGATAGCATCTTTGGCTTGAAATAATATTTCTTTTAATTTTTCTACTGGTGAATCTTTGAATTCTTGTTCTTTTTTCTTTTTTTCCATTAATTCTTGTTGTTCTTGATGTTGTCTTTCTGCCATTAAACGTTGTTCATGCATTTGCTGCTGTTGTCTCATTTGTTGTTCCATCATCATACGTTGTTCGTGTTCTTGTTGTTTCATTAACATTTCTCTTTCTTCATCTGTTATTTGAGGCATTTTTTGCTGTGAGGAAGCATTTTGTTGTGGAGGGCCTGTATTTAAATCATTGATGATTGAATCAACCATATTATTTTCTTCTGATGATAATTTATTACTATTAATATCATTCATAAGATCTTGAATTTGAGTACCCGAACTTTCTCCCATTTATGATAAATCTAAATAATTATTTAGATTTATAAACGTAGTTAAATTATATGATTTACACGGTTACGGTATTTATTGAATTTAAACAATTATTTGATAAAAATAATCCTATAATTAATCCTAAAAATATTGAAAGAATGTACTTAATATATAATTTGTAATCCATTTATTAATATCATTGAATATTTTTTTTAATGATAATATTATTATCACTTGTAATATAATTATAACCAATAACCAAACATATAGTTACAAACATCACTTTAGAATCTATGAAATCTCCTGTCATTTTATTATCATCATACATTTTTTTTCTCTTTATTAAAATCTTCATATAATACTTTTAAATTTTCATATCCGGATAATGAGGCTACTTTAGGTTGAGAATTTAATAATAACAAATTTTTAGAATATATTTTTGAACATGTATTAAAACCTTCTTTAACAATGTTAGTATTTAAAATTATAACTATTAAAATTAATAATAATAAAGTTATCATATATTAAATAAACATATAATAAATAAAATGTCTACTCATGCTGATATGGAAATTATTCTTTCTGATATGCTCGGTGGAGACGAGTGTCCATATGGCGAAATAATTAAAAAAGATCAAGAAAATTCTTATTACAATGGTTTTGGAATTCACCTCTCAAGACAAGTTGAAAATAATGATCATTATTTTAATCTTTTAATGGGGGTAGTTGATAAATTTAAAAACCTTGATGAAGAAAAAAAACAAATGCTTCAAAATAAGATGGAAATATTCCCTAAAACAATCGTCAAAGAAAAGGTAGTTTATAAAGAAAATACAAATAAAAAGAAGAAAAACAATAAACCAAAATTAAATATGAATGATGATTATTAATCTTCATCATCAGAAGATAATAGCAGAAATTCTTTTAATTCGATAGGTTCTTCTCGACGCTTTCTCTTTTTTTGAGAAGATACTTTTTCTTTAAGGACACTTAGATTTTGAGGTTCTCTGTAATAATTAAGATCATTATAAAATTTTAATATATGTTCTATATTTTCTATCCACCATTCTTTATCTCTTTTAACAAGAGTACATTCGTACCTTGATATAAACCACCATTTAGCTTCAACAAATTTATGACCTTCATTTTCTATTTTTTCTTTATTTTCTTTTATCCAATTTTGATATCCATCATTAGATAAGTTTAATACTGGATAAAGATAACTCATTTTATTTTCATTTGATTTAATATATGTAAGAGTACAACCTTTTGGAAAGTTTAAATGAGTACGCCCCTGAACCATTATATCATCATTAATAAATGTATCTTTACAATATTCATCATAATTATCATATTCTTCAATTTTTACTTGAAAGAAATCACACTCATCAAGGTCACAAACTTCTAATTGTCCTTGAACTTGCATGAAGTAATGGGGTGGAACTGTTTTAGTAAATTTTCTTTTAGGAGGACACTTTATCTCAACCATTCTACCAACATATTGATCATTTCCGGTATCATCACATATTCCATCTGGAGAAGCTCCAAATGCTTCAAATTTAGGATGAGGAATCATTCCAAAATCAAGAACTTTAGTTTTATACATTTCTTCATAGAAAGCAATTGCTATATCTTCATATTTAACACCCCATTCAGTTATAGGATTTGCTTCATATGGTTGTTCTTCAATTTTGCCAAGTAATAGTTCTTCTCTAGTTGAAAAGTGACATTTTCCAATAGCACCTGCTATAGAACTTGCGGTTAATTTATCTTTCCTCATTGCGTACCATTCTTCAGACCTCTGTTCTGGTAATTCGAGAAGTTTAAGTTTTGCTAATTTTTCTTTTCTTTCACAATATATTTTTTGTTTATTAATGAATTCATTATAATAATATTCAACAATATTATCAACAGCATATTTATCTGGAGAATTAGGGTCAGTTATATTATACAAATTATAAAGTTCTCCCATAATATACATTAAACCATCTGAAATATTATTGATAACAAATTCCTGAATATCATCTTTATTAATCATAATAGTATCCATTTATCCTATACTATTTTACGTTATTATATATTATTATTTAATATTTCTGTTTAAATAATGTCAAATTTGAATTTAAAAATTTATTAATTATAGTAAATAATAACGATAACGAAGAAATTATTATCATGGAAAATACCGAACCAACCAAGGTTGCTGGTAATACTTGTATCCATTGTTCAAAGTTAATCGAAGGTAAGCCCTGGATTACTGTCCATTATCCAGAGGATAAATATACGGTCCATGCGTGTGGTTATATATGTGGTGTAAGGCTAAAGTATCATATTGGGATTGGTTATTGGGATAATGTGGTTAATAAGGAAGATTTTAATACAAATCTTATCCCAGTGGAAACTTTTAATCCAAAGATAAAGATAGACATTACGACAAATTTCCAAAGAGAAGAAAATATTAGAGAAATTCTTAATGAAGAAAGAAGAATTGAAAATATTGAAAATTCATGTGGATATTCTTCTTCTGGTTCTTATAATACGGAAGATGATGATTATTAATATATAAGTTATAATTAAAAATGAATAATGAAGAAATAGATGAAGTTAGTGGAGATGATTGTTTTACAACATTAGATAAATCTCAGTATATTATTTTTTATTTTACAGCAAGTTGGTGTGGACCATGTAAAAGAGTTTATCCAGATTTATTGAAAATAAAAAAACAATTAGATCCAAATGATATATTAATATTTAAAATAGATATTGAGAATGATAATGATGAAATATGCTCTAAATGTAGTATAAGATCTGTTCCATCTTTTTTATTATTTAAAGATCGAACATTTATTGATAGGGTTGATGGAGCAGATAGTCAAAAAGTAGTTGATATGATAAATAAACATTGTTTAAAAAATAATAAAAATGATAATAATTAAAGATTAAATCAAATATTATATATAATAATGGACGAAGAAAATAAAACTACACTTTCATTTGATAATCTTAATTTAAAGGATAATCTCTTAAGGGGAATTTATTCTTATGGTTTTGAGAATCCTTCTAAAATTCAGTCTTTGGCAGTACCCAAGATTGTTGAAGGTAAAGATTTAATTGCTCAAGCCCATTCTGGTACGGGGAAGACCGGGGCATTTAGTATTGGTTGTTTGCAGAAATTAGAAGAAGATAAAAAAGAATCTCAAATTTTAATAATTAGTCCTACACACGAATTAGTACATCAGACATCAGAAGTTATAAAAGAAATTAGTAAACATCTTGATATTTCTTTTATGGAAGTTATTGGTGGTACAAACGTTGCAGAATGTAGAAGGGAATTAGATAAATGTCCTCAAGTTTTACTAGGTACTCCTGGTCGTGTTTTAGATATGATACAAAAGAATTTTTTGTATACTGATAAATTAAAGACACTTGTTTTTGATGAAGCAGATGAAATATTATCATCTGGTTTTAAAGAAACTATACATGATATAATTAGATTTATCCCTAAACAAACACAAATATGTTTGTTTAGTGCTACTATGCCGGAAGAAGTATTACAATTAACTAATAGTTTTATGAATAATCCTGAAAGAATACTCGTTAAAAAAGAAGAATTAACTTTAGAAGGTATCACTCAATTTTATATTAATATTAAAGTAAATGATTGGAAATATGATGTATTAACTGATTTATATGATACAATTAATATTGCTCAATGTATTATTTATATTAATTCCAAAAATAAATTAATGGACGTATATAATTCTCTTATGAGTTCTAACTTCCCTGTATCTTGTATTCATGGGGAATTAACTGGCGAACAAAGAAAAAGGGTAATGGAAGAGTTTAAGAGTGGTCATTCTAGAATATTGTTATCAACTGATTTACTCTCTCGAGGAATAGATGTACAGCAATTATCACTTGTTATTAATTTTGATCTTCCAAAATCAAAAGAAACATATATTCATAGAATTGGTAGAAGTGGTAGATATGGTAGAAAGGGTGTTGCTATTAATTTAGTTACAGATAGAGATATGGCACATTTAAAAGATATTGAAACCTTTTATGAAACTGAAATAAGCGAAATGCCCAGTAATATAGCTGATATAATTAGTGGTATTTAAATACTATTTGAATCATCATTTTTTTCAAGTAAATATTCTTGATAATAATATACTCCCCCCATAGCAAAAACAAAAAAACTTAATAGAGCAATACAATTACACGCCCTTTTTCTGAAAGAATTTCCTTCTTTTTCTATTCCTTGAGATGAATTTAAAAGTTCTTCTTCATTTTCTACTTTTGGCATTTTTTTTTATTATTATTCTATTATTTTTAAATAATATTTAAGAATATTGGCGCGTATATATGATAATAATAAAATTATACTTACAATTAAATAATGGATGATATTAATTTGAGTTTTGATAATGATGAAAAAAAAATAAATTTAGATGGAGAAAGTGGCGAATTATCTATTAATCTTAAAAAAGATGATAATGCAATGTTAGGTGTTGAATTATTAGCGAATCAACAAGCATCAAAGATAGATCTTAGTGTAGTTGATGATATCGGTGGTGGGGGATATTCAAGTGGAGAAGATTCAGTAAAAAAATCAAATACAGTTAAAAGAGAAGATTATGATTTTTTCAGTGATAAAAAAGAAGAAGATGCTAGTATGCCCCCTCCTCTCCCACAAGAAACAAAAAAAGTTGAAATCCCGATTGATGATCCCATGATAAATACTATGAAAGCTGAAGAAAATGGTGGATTTAAACCCATCCATGCTATGAACGCACAAGATATCAAAAATGAGAAAATTGACCTTATTTATAAATTTAAAAAATTAGAAAATCAAGGAATAAGGACAACTATGAATTACAATATGAACTCAAACTTGGAAGATATGAGAAATGAATATTTAAAATTAAAAAAACAAAGGGAAGTAGATAATTCTGTAAAATTTCAAAGAAAAGTTATGATGGCGGCAATTACAGGATTAGAATTTTTGAATAATAAATTTGATCCCTTTGATATTAAATTAGATGGGTGGTCTGAATCTGTAAATGAAAATATTTTCGATTATGATGAAATATTTGAAGAATTATCTGAAAAATATGGTGGACAATCTGAAATGTCTCCAGAAATTAAATTATTAATGATGTTAGGTGGAAGTGCTTTTATGTTCCATTTAACAAATACAATGTTTAAATCATCTATTCCAGGAATGGAAGATATAATGAAGCAGAATCCAGATTTAATGAAACAATTTGCCCAAGCAGCAGTAGGGTCTATTGGAAAACAAGAACAACCACAATACCAACCACCTCCAATGAGAGAACCTGTTCAAGTTAGACAAGAACCAGGTATCCCCCAACAAAGTAATGATATCAGACCAGAAATGGATGGACCAGGTGGATTAGATGATATAATAAATCAAATGAATCTAAATCCAAATGAAATTCCCGATTTAGATAGTATATCATTGATGAGTGGGGATACAGATAGAAAAAGTAGTGCTAGTGGAGGGATTACATTAAATTTGTAACATTTTGATCCATATTTACTTCATTTAATAATTGTAATGCTTCATTAATTTTATCTTTATTTGTTTTATCTTCATTTTCTTTTGTAACTTCATTATCATCATCATCATCATTTAATACTTCTGTTACGATAATAATAAATAATGTAGTTAATATAATAGCTTTAAAGATATCTCTTGTTGCCATAAAAAATGAACAAAAGATAAATAATCTTCTTAATATTTTATTATCTATTAATTTTTTTTGAGAAGGAGTTAATTCACCAATTATGAAACGACCACCAATAGTTAATATAATCATCATAAAACCTATAAAATATTTGTTTTGATTTATATCATCGGCAAGAGTTTCAAACATTTATATTTATAATTAATAAAAAAAATATATATTCAATATTAATATATCAGATGGTTACTTCTACAGGATGCTCAATTAAAGAAGCATTTAATCTCCCCAAAAAGAATAAGAAATTAATTGAAACATATGAAGAGAATGGGAGAATTTTAGAACATTTACAACCTTTAGAAGAAGAAAATAAAGTAAAAAGGAAAAAAGAAGAAAAAGTAGAAAAAGGAGGTGGTGAAAAAGTACAGAGTTCTGTTAGTATATCAGATAGTAATTATGTTAAAGTAGATTCTAAACAAACTGATAAATTAACGGAAGCAGATAAAAGGGCTTTAAAAATTTCACAAAATACAAATACTAGTATTCAGAGTACTGATAATATAGATTATGAAAATTATAAAAATCGTCAAAAAGAAAGAGCAACATATTCAGAAAGTTTTTCTAATTTCAATGATGATTTTAATGATGTATTATTATTTGCTTTATTGGGATTTTTTTATTTAATATTTACTGATTATGTTTACAAATTAGGAAAAAGATCATATTAATCCTTTAGATTTTTGTTCAATAGATCTTAAATCTCCTTCATTGTATAAGAAATTTCCGGATGGCTTATATTCATCAATTAATTTATAATCACCTGTTTTTTTTGTTTGTTTTTGTTTTTCTTTTGGTTTTTTAAGATTATTTAATTCCCAAGAAATAAAAAGCCAATTTGGTTCAACATAAAAAAGTGTGAATCTATCTTTTTTTAAAGAAGTTATTAAGTAATTTTTAAGATCATTAACATTATATAATGGTACACCTATTATAAATTCAGGTATTTGAAAAAAGCAATATGTTTTTTCTAAATTTGCATTATACAAAATTCTATTATGAACTTTTTTTAATATATCATCAAATTTTTCTAATCTTTTAGTATTCCTTTCATTAATTTTATTATAAAGGTTACTTATATCCAATGAACTCATGTTATATTTTATAAAATAAAAAAAAATTTAATTTATACATTAAATTATGAATTATGATACACTTTTATTATCTGGTGGTGGATTTAAATGTTATAGTTTTTTAGGAATACTAAAAAATTTAATAGAAAGAAAAATTATAAAAGATAAACTTGAAAATATAACTAAAATAATATCTGTTTCTGGAGGAGGAATTTATACAATCCCCCTAATATTAGGATTATCGATTGATGCTACTATATCTTTATTTAAAAAATTTAAAATGGACACAATACTAGATATAACAAATATATCATTAGAATATTTCTTAGATAATTATGGTTTCTATGATAATTTTCAATCTGATAAATTTATGAATAGTTTATTAGAACATACTGGACATAAAAATAATATAACTCTTAAAGAATTATACAATAAAACAAAAATTTCATTATATTTTAAAACTGTAAATTTAACAAAAGAAAAAATTGTTTATCTTAATCATGAAACACATCCCGACCTTGAATTAAAAAGAGCAATATGTATGAGTGCATGTGTTCCATTATTATTTAAACCGATTAAATATATGAATGAATATTATATAGATGGTGGTATGTGTGGAAATTATCCAGGTGATTTTGAATTAAAAGAAGAAAAATATTTAGGCCTCAGAATTAATTCTGACAAAGTAAGTATTAAAGAAGATGCTAATAATGAAATAACCAATATAATAGACTATTTTAGAGTATTATATAGTATTAATGGTGTTCAAAAAAAAGAAAAAAATAAAAATATAATTGATATAAATGTTTTCGGTATAGGTGTTGACCTTTCAAAAGAGGATGATGAAATTCAATCTTATCTTAATCTAGGATACAATACAGCACAAAAACATAAATTTTAAACATTAACACGCATCTTTTCCTGAGAATTTAAAGTATTATAAAGATTTGCCCATTCCTTATCACATGATTCTAAATATCTTCCTCCCAAAAATAAACAACGTTTTGTCTGAGTCCACTTTTCAGGATCATCTGATAAAAGATCATGATTCTTAGATACTCCAGAAACATTAGAATCAGATAAGGCTTTAAAAATTGAACCAATGATATTTCTCTTTGATTCATCAACTAATTCCTTTCTCTTAGATCTATACAATTTCCTTTGTCCCCTTTTAAAACTACGTTCATCTTCAATTTCATTAAAGTTACAAATATATTTTTGTGTAAGGCGACGGTACCTCTTATTCAATAGAGAAAGTTTTTCATCTGAAAGATTCTTATAATAATACTTATCATTATTAATCTTTTCTTGAACATAATTTTCATATTCACTATAAGTATATCCTTCTTTTAAGAGTCTATCTTGTAGTTCATATAATTTCTGTAGATCAGTTACTTTATTTTGTTTAACTTGACCAATGACCCTATATTCTGGTGTTGGAACAGGAATATTACTCCTTGGTTTATAATGAACAAGTCCATCTTTCTTATTTAGTTCCCTGGACTTTGGTGGTCTCTTTTTTCCCTCTCTAACTTTATTTACTCGTGTCCTTCCAACCTGGGCATGAGTACTAAACATTTTATAATCAATATAATTTATATTATTATTTTGTTTTTATATCGTTTACAAATAAATATTTTCTAGACATGTACATATCTCTCATATGTATATAATCCATTAAACTATAACAAAAATCGCAAAACATATTCATTAATTATTAATAATTTTATTACATTTAAATGATTTAATCATCCATAATTCTAAAATTAAATCGTGGTTTTCTTTCTGTTCCATTTGCCGCACCATCAGCAACTTTCTTTCCAAGAACAAGACCGTATTCTGTCCTCTCCTGTTCTTTAAGAAGTTCTTTTTTCAAATCTGTTTTTGATAGTCTATTTCTCTTATCAATACCAACATCATCACAGTGTTCTTCCCAACCATCATAAAGTTCTTCAAAACTTGAAAATTCATCCGTTTCTTCAATATAATCATCAAACCAGTTTGCAAATATATCTGAACTTGTTTTATAAAGTTTTGTTTCTTCTTTGACTTGAGTTGGTGGTTGTGTACCTTCCTTATCATAAACAGTATATTTTTCAAGTAGTTTCATCATAAATATCAGATTCCACTTTTCAAGTTTAGATGTCAAATTAAGATCAGCTTCAAAATGATATGGATCTGTCTTTGTTGGACGAGGATTATCTGAAAACTTAGCAATATACTTAACAACTTCAATCCTTCTCCAGATACCACCATCATTACCTCCCAGATGGGGAAGATCATTACACATAAGGACAATCTTAAATTGTGGTTTAAATTGGGTAGTACTTTTAAATAGACCCCTTGATGTCATCTTATCACCACCGGTCATTTGCTTTAACTTTCCAACATAAATAACATCTTCTTTTTCAGGTTCAGACATATATACAAAACGAGCATTTTTAACATTTTCTAGTTCTGGTGAAGCCGCAGAAGAACTACCTCTCTTACTGGTCAAGAAACTTACATCCATCGAACGACTATAATCTCCAAGTGTAAAATCTAGAAGTTCTACCAGTTTAGACTTTCCATTACCACCAGAACCAGTCCAGAAGTAAAACTTTTCTTCCCGTATTTCTCCAGATAAACAACTAGATAGAAATCTCATAGTATATTCTCTAACTTCTTTTACTGGAAACACTTTTTCAAGAAAGTCTTCTAATCCTTCATTCAACTCATCATAATCATCAAGACCCTCGACATGATCCATTAATGATGATAATTTGAGTGGTCTATCTGATGGAGCAATAGGAAAGCGAATACCAGTTGAAAGACTTACATAATCCGATGGAAGACCACCCCTAAAAATACCCTCAGTTAGATCATAAACACCATTTTCAAATCCAAGAAGGTTTTTTTTTTCATTAAGTTTTTCTTGAAAATCTTTATCATAAAAGTAATCTTTACATTCTTTCATAATCTTATCTTTATAGTTAGAATCCTTAAGTTGTATTTGAATCTTCAAACACTTGGTATGCTTGTCATCATAAGGTTTAGCAGCATCTTCATCTTCATTTTCCAAAATTTCTTTTGCTTTTTCCTGAAACTTACGACCATGATAATCATATAGTTCAACAATTTCACTTGAAAGCCTCGACCTTAGAATATGACCGGTTTCGGTTTCTTCCCATTTACCCCCACTTAATTCATTAAAATAATACCATGAATTTGTCTTAATTTCAGCACATACGAAACAGTCTTTAAAGTAATGATATATTACATTAGCTACATCGGCGTGTGAACCAGATGAACCAACACTTTTATTGATTAATGAACTTACACTATCTCGTGTAATGTTTTTCCAACCTTCATAATCATCAATCTTCGCCCAGTGATTCAATGAACCAATCGTTATGTTTTTATTGTTATTTTTATGGAACCAGGCCCATTGTTTTTCACATTCTTTAGAATTATCCCAATAATCCCACTTTTTACTAAACGCAATCCACGAAGAAAGAAGAGTAGGACTTATAGTATGTAGACAGTATCCAACAGACATCCAATCATTATAATTAGATGCCCTTTCAGATGATAGAATCAATGAAAGTTTCTTAGCAATATCAATATCATGTTTTCTAACGCTACTCGTTATAAGGGGATTAATTTCTTCTCTTTCAACATGATGTACTTCTATTTTTGAAGAAATTTTTGATGAAGATGGACTCTTTTTCAGACATTCTTTATAACCAACATTGATTTCATCTTGATGTTTTACACTATTAAGTTCAATTATTTCACATGGATTATCTAGATACAAATCTTTAGGCATATTAATCAAATTATCATCAGAAAGTTTGAATATTTTAGTCAACTTGTAAACAATTTCATTTGGTTTACCCGAACCATAAATAAACCAATTTCCACCCTTATAAATATTATCATCAATAATTTCACCCATACTATTAGATGGTGGAGTAAAATCATATTCTTTAAAGTAAGTAGAATAATCAGATTGAATTAGTTTTTCTCTTAGAATTTTGTAAGTTTTCTTTTCAGCAATAATATAAGGGAATAGAAAATGAAGCCCATCCTTAGATTTGTACTTTTTCTGAGGGGCATCAAGAATATTATCTTTCTCCATGACCCAACATATTTTTTGTTCATTTGAAATATCATAAGAATTTTCAATATGATTAAACATATCTTTAATAATTTTTTTCAGAATATCTTCATTATATTGTCTTTCAGTAAAATGATCAACATATTTAAAATCCAAATCTACAACAAGTCTAGTAACATCTTGAACTTTTTCAACAATAGAAATCTTATTTTTTTCACGAAATAACGCTTTGCTTAAAAGTTTATAAAATTCAGACATCTTATCCTGGGGTATGTCATAAGAACCACCACATTCTACATCTCCACCTCCATAAATTGAATGTGTATGTTTATCTTTTTTAGGATATTTGTTTAGAAATGTTTGCAATTTTGGATAAATCATGATATTCTATTTAATATTTTAATTTTAATTTTAAGTGTATTTAACATTCAAATTTTAAAAAATAAATCAAATATTCTTATTTAAAAGTGTTTAATAGTATAATAATAATAGTATAAAATGTCAGAAAAAACAGCATTAAGGAGGATAATTAACAAAGATATTAAAGAGATATCAAGTCAAAATTTAAATTCTCATGGAATTTATATTCAATTTGATGAAGAAAATATGTTAAAAGCAAAAGCGATGATTGTTGGTCCAAAAGATTCTTTGTATGAGGGTGGTTTTTTGTTTTTTAATATAACTTTTCCAAAAAATTATCCATTTTCACCACCAGATCTCTCATATGTATCAAGAAATAATATTAGAATACATCCAAATATATATGTTGGACACCATTCATCGGGACATGGTGGTAAAGTTTGCTTATCAATTTTAGGAACTTGGAGTGGCCCAAAATGGACAACTGTAATGGACATTACAACTGTTTTACTTTGTCTTCAATCATTATTAGATAATGATCCATTCCATCATGAACCGGGTCAAGAAAAAAATAATTCTCCTCAAGTCCTTTTATATAATGAGGTTATAGAATATGACGCAATAAATACTTTATTAATTAAAAATTTAGTTAATACTCCATATGGATTTGATATATTTCATGAAGATATGAAAAATGTAATGGAAAAGAATAAAGATTATATTTTTAATAAAATAAAAACATTAAAAGAAAAAAATAAAGGAAAAAAAGAAGCAACTGTAAGTTTTTATAGAATAAAAACTGTAATTGATTATGAAAGGCTTTTTTATAAATATAAAGAAGTATTCGGTATTCAAAAAAATTAAAATTTGATAATTACTTATAATTATAATATAAATAATATTAAACATGGAAATTAACTTCTGCGATAACTGTGATAACTGTATGTTCTTATATTCAGATGAAGAAAATCAGAAACTTTATCTAGGATGTAAAGCATGTCAGACAAAAGTACCATATAACCAAAATAAGTGTATTTATACAACTAATTATGATATGGATTTGAGTGAAACAATAAATCAAAATAAATTCTTAAAAGAAGATAATACTCTTCCAACTATTAAAGATAATGCTAATATTAAATGTCCTAATCAAGAATGTATTAGTATAAAAGAAAATAAGTCATCTGATATTCAATATATTAAGTTTGATGGTGTTAATATGAAATATATGTATGTATGTAAATATTGTTCTCAAAAGTGGACTAATTAGAAATATAAAATTTGAATATAATATATAAAACTTTAATATATAATAAAATATAAATGGAGAACATTGATACTTCGTCGGAGGAGGAATTTATTGAAAATGAAGAAACTAAAGTTGAACCAACAATAGAAGACTTTTCTAATTTTAATTCCAATTATGAAGCATTAAAAAAAAATTACAAAACAAGACCATATCTTACTAAGTATGAAAAAACAAAGGTATTATCTGAAAGAATACAACAACTATGTAATGGAGCAGATTCATTTTTGAAAAATCCTGAAAGTTATTCTTGTGTTGATGAAATAGCATTAGAAGAGTTACGCCAAGGTAAAATTCCATTTATAATAAGGAGACCTGTTTCGGATCATTATGAATATTGGAAATTGGAAGATTTACAAATTGTTTAATACTTTAGTAATTTTTAATTAAATTTAATAAATTTTTTTTATTGTTATTAATATAAATGAATGACGTTTGTTTGGTATTACTAATATTATTATTGATTATTGTTATATCTAGAAATTCTGATATTGATAAATTCGAAACTTTCAAAGCTGAAATGAAAGATGATATGAAAGATGAAATGGATGAAAAAACAGAAAAATCTAAAGATGAAGTAAAAGAAACTCCTAAAGCACCAAAAAAATTAAAGAATTCTGGTGAAAATATGCCACCTAAAGTTCAACAAGTACCTAATGTAGAGGCACCGGGTGCAGACATACCTGAAAGAATCGGTGGTTATGAAGATGGTGAATTATTTGCTTCATATGAAGAAGATTATGGAGATGTAGTTCCTCTATCTATGCAATCTGATTATGCTATTCTAACAGAAAAAAATGTATTGAAACCAAATCTTATGGCAAATGTTGAAGAAGAAAGAACTCCGGGATTTATTTCAGATTCACAAACACCCCCATTTGACCCAACAGCAAAAGCAGGATTAATGGCAGTTGGGGATTATGGTGAAAGTGAAAAAGAAACTAAAGGGTCGGGAGAAAAATCAGTTGAAGTTCATTTTGTTTATGCTGAGTGGTGTGGTCATTCTCAAAATGCTATTCCTGCTTTTGAAGAATTAACTAAAATGTCAGATGTTAAAACACAATCGGGGACGCCAGTATCTTTTGTTATGACTGAAGAACAATCCGATGGATTTGGTCAGTTTAAAGGAAAAGTTAAAGGTTTCCCAACATATATGACTGTTATGAAAGAAAATGGAGAAGTAAAATCTATGGATGAATTACTTGTTCAAAGCAGATCTAAAGAAGGTATTTTAGAAGCTACTAAAGAATTAGTATAATTTTTGAACATTAATAGGATTTTTTTTCTTACCACTAAATTGATCATCATCAACTCTTTCTTCTGTTGAATAATTTTGGGCAGAATATGTCCAATATGAATCAGCTCCAATTCTATATTCTGGTCTCTGCTCTGCTTTATACCAGAAAACTTGATCTGTTAATTTATTTGATTTTGCATTATTATTTATTACTAAACATTCATAATTTTCTGTACATTGATCCATCACTTGACAAAACATTTCAAATGTAGGGAACATACCAGCATAATGTTCATATAATCTTTTTCTATTTGATACATAGTTTTCTCTTAAGATAAATACAAAATCTACATTTGTCCTTAAATTTGGTGGAACCCCCAAAGCATACTGCATAGTTAATAAAAATAATAATTTATAATGACGACCATTCATAAATACAGATCTCATCCATTTATCTTTTGCCCACGTATTATCATATAAACAATCATCTAATATTAAAAATGCCCTTGGATCAACCTGAGCATCTCCACCAGATTGATTATTCTTTTCTATGAGCATTTTTTGTCTTTTAAGCATATTTTGTATTATTTCAGACTTAAATTCATCATGAATAAATAATTTTGGAACAATCTTACTATAAAATTGATTAGCCCCTTCAGTTCCCGAAATAACTTGTCCAACAGGTATTCCTTGGTGATGATAAAGTATGTCTTTACATAAAAAAGATTTACCCGTATCTCTCTTTCCTATTAAAACAACCACTTTATCATCTTTTATTTGTGCTATATCAAATTTACGAAGTTCTAAATTCATTGCCATTATATAACTTTAAAATATTTTATTTAATGTTTATATTTACGCGTATTAAGTAAGTTTATTCTATAAAATAAATGTATTATATTTTTTTAATTATGTCAAATAATACATTAATCAAATACCAAAAATGGAATAAGTCAGATAGAAAAAGATTCTTTAATTCATGTAAAAATATTTTAAATGTAAGTGAACCACAATTTTATCAACCATACTTTTCATTATTTTTCCATTTACACAATACAAAATTATCACACAAAACAATTGATATCGAAAACAACCTTAAAGTATTAGAAATTATAAGTCATGAAAATGAAAAATATCACACATCAAACTGTTTAATAAATTGTAATGTCTTAAATAAAAAAGAAAATATTATAACTAAAGAACAATTATTTTGTAAATGTATCCCTTTACTAGATCCATTATTTTATATGATGAATAATTATAATAATCATATACATAGAAATCCATTACTCCCTTCATGCTATTCATATAATACATACAGTAAATTAAATGATATGGATAATACAGCATATATAGATACTTTCTTTTCTTTTTTATGCTCAGAGATAACATTAAATAATAAAAATCCATCATTTCCAATATTTTATGGTTCAGTAAACGGTATTAAAAATGAATACAATTATGACATTAGCGAAGATTACGATAATTATAAAAGAGAATATTGGTTTCACAAATATTTAGGAAAGCTATATACACTTGATATGTATGTTTCGTCATCAGAAGAAGAAGAAGAAGAAGAAGAAGAAGATGAAGAAGATGAATTTAAAGAAGGTGAAGAAGTTAAAGAAAATGAAGAAGAAGAAGAAGAAGATGAAGAAGATGAAGAAGATGAAGTTAAAGAAGATGAAGTTAAAGAAGATGAAGTTAAAGAAGATGAAGTTAAAGAAGATGAAGACGAAGAAAGAAGCGAGTATTCAGTAAATTCTTCAATATATTCAAGTTCTTCATTTTCAAGTTATAACAATGATGATACAATTGCCCTTCTTAAAAATATACCTTGTCAATTATTCTTCATAGAAAAGTTAGAAGGTACTTTGGAAGATTTATTAAATGATATTGAAAATACAGATCATAATTTAATTCTTTCTTGTTTATTTCAAGTTTCTTTTGCTTTGGCTTATTTACAAAAACATTATAATTTTACTCATAATGATCTTCATATAAATAATGTAATGTACAAAAAAACAGATAGATTATATTTATATTATAAATTTAATAATATTTATTATAAAGTACCGACATATGGATATATTTTTAAGATAATTGATTTTGGAAGAGCTATATTTACATTCCATAAGAAAACTTTTTTTAATGATACATTCCATAAACATGGGGAAGCAGGTGGTCAATATTCACAAACATATAATAAATTATTTAATAGTGAAAATAAGGATGAAATAATTAAACCAAACTATAATTTTGACCTTTGTAGACTTGCAATAACTATATTAGAAGTTTGTGAATATGATAAAAATGAGAATTATAAAGAAAAACAAAGTGTTTTTGATTTTATTTATAATCTAACAATTGATAAATATGGTAATAGCTTAACAGAACTAAATGATGATTTTGATATGTATATATCAATTTCTAAAGATGCGTGTTCATCAAGACCATGTGAAATATTACAAAATTGGATATTCAAAGAATATAAAATTAAAAAGAAAAATTTCCCTAAAAAGTTGTTTTATGATTTAAATTAAAATGGTGGTCTTGTTGATTGAGAAACAAATGGAACAGAAGGTGGTGGTTGTATAGGAGTATTTGTACTACCTATCGAGGAAGAAGAAACAGATTTCATAAAAAAACACATAGAAAAAGAAATTCCAAAAATCATAATTAATTCTTGATTTCTATTATTATTCATCATTTTTTCATATTTAGATGTATTAAATAAATAATACATAAAAGTATTTGCTATTGCTAAAATAAAACTAAAAACAATATTATTATTAAACATTTATCTAAACTTACAAAATAAATAAAAGAAAAAATCAAATTAACTTATTGTTCATAAATAGTGTCAATCGCATCATCAAAGAGAGTATATTTATTTATATCTCTATTTACAGATATATTTTTCTTCGCCATTAAAGATGAAACATCATCAAAAAAGTTATCAATTGTTTGAGCATCATCGGGAATATCATCTTTTAATATTGATATAATTTCTTTTTCTTCTTTTTTAATTTCTGGTTCTTTAATACCTGTATCATTGTTCTTTATAACTTTAATTTCTGGTTCAGGATCATGTACCGGCTCTGGTTCCGGCTCTGGTTCTGGTTGAGGATGGGGGACTTGTTTTTCTTTATTTTTTACTATATTATTAAATTCTGTTAATTTGGGTGGAGACTTAATAGAATTTAATTCTTGAATTGTATCAAAACCAGGTATACTAAATGAACTTTCTTTAACTTCATCTTCTTTAACTTCACCTTCTTTAACTTCATCTATTTTTTCTTTAACTTCATCTATTTTTTCTTTAACTTCATCTATTTTTTCTTTAACTTCATCTACTTCATCTAAATCTATACTATCCATAAAATTTGATAATATCTTGTTTTTATCAACTTTTTGTTCTTCATTATTTATAATATCAACATTATCATAAGTTTCTTCAGTTATATCTGGTATATCATTTATATTTAAACCTTCGCACTGTTCTTTTATTTTATCTTCATCTGGAGATTCATATCCAGTATCATCATTTTTATCAATATTTACAGGTTCTATATTTTCTTCTTTAACTTCATCTTCTTTAACGTCACCTTCTTTAACTTCATCTTCTTTAACTTCATCTTCTTTAACTTCACCTTCTTTAACTTCATCTTCTTTAACTTCATCTTCTTTAACTTCATCTTCTTTAATTGTAATGTTGTTTTCTTTGGGAGAGTCATTATTATTATCTTCTTCGTCTGTTGTGCTGTTTTCTTCTTCTACCTTTTTTTGATCCGATGATAATATTGAAAGATTTTTTAATTCATTAAGTAATAGTTCTCTTATTTCATTTGTATTATTTCTTTTTTTAATTTCATTATTATTTGTTTCATATGTATCTAAATGTTGTCTAAGTATTTCTTTAACTGGTAATAATTTTCTAATTGTGTTTTCAATTGATTCTTTTATCAAAAGTTCAGTGGTCCTTACATTTTTTTGATAATCTGATCCTAAAAGATTATCATCAAATAAATATGGATTTTTCCATATTTCTCTAGCTATATTTATATAACATTTATGAATAAAATTAATTGTTTTTGGAATTATTAAATCAATATTAGCATTTATATTAGAACCTATTGATGTTAAAATTTTAGTATGACTTATAAATACCGCGGTAATTAGATCATCTAACCAATCGCATTTTGATACTTCTATTATTCTATCAGTTTCATTTTCTATTATTTCGTTACTCCATGATGGAATCTTTTCTAAAAATGATCTAAAGATCACTAATATTGATTTATTTGGATGAGATTTATGATATAATTTAGATTCATCATATATAGATTTCATTCCATCAAATAAATGAGGAGATATATTATCAATTAATTGAGATGTATACTCCATTTTAGCATGTGTAAATATTGTATTATTTTCTTCCATAAATGATTAAATTAAAAATATATTTTATTTTTGTAATTTTTACTATAAAGTAAATTCTTAAAAAATATTTATATTATATATTAAATATTAATGGCGAATCAATTCATATTGGGTAATAGATATCAAGATTTAGATGGTCTAGCAATAGGGGGGATTGAGTTTCCCTCTAACTTTGAAGATGTTGAACGTAAGTTTTTGTACTATAGTTCAAATGAAGGCATGGTTTGGAAAAAATCTGGCGTTGATCTTTCAAATAATCTAGACGGTTCTTTATCTTATATAATTGAGAATTCTGAACTTGGAACCGGTGTTAATATATTAAGACCAAAAACCAATCAATATTTAATGATCGGTGCTTCGAACTATAATGGTGCATTAATAACCGGCGGATCAGATGGGAAGGGTTCAGGACTACATGGAGAAATTAAAGGACAATTAACGATAGGTTTAACTAAAGATGATGTTTCTAACTCAAGCTATACTGATAATTATGGTAGTTCTATGACAAGTCATATATCTCTATCTCATAAAGAAATAAGAATAATTGATGATAAAGAAAGAGATAATAACAAATATTATCCGTCTAATGATGGTGGTTTAATACTAAATACCGAAGGCATATATAAAAGACAATCAAACCATTGGACTAAATTATCAGAAATTTCAGAAGTATTAAAAAATAAAGTCTTAAAAGCACCATACATTTCTGGTGATTTAAAATATTCAGATATGAAAACAAACATATATCAAGGTTTTAATGCAGGGACAACCTCAAATATCCTTGATAGAGTAAATAAAGAAGAAGGAATAACTCCATGTTCAAGTATTCTTATGTATGATGATCGACTAGGTAATGATGTAAATAATAATAATTATTATGATTACACTATGGTTTTCTTAGACCCTATATTAAATAAAAATGAAGAATATAAAAATGGGTCAATTACAATAGACACAAATAACGTAGTCTTTAAAGGAACAACTAATTTAGACAATAATGGGGATCATTTACCAATATCCTTATCAGAAGATTTCGATTATTATATTATAAATTTAGATACGAATATAACTCCAAATTCCCTTCCAGATGATATTACAAAGAATTATCATCTTTCCAGTGTTGAAAATTCTTATAAAGGATATTATTTAAAGTTTTCAACTATATTTGATGGTGAAACATTTGTAGAGTTTAACTTTAATATTAAAAAATACGACTCTTCACTTAAAGAAGCATATATGTTAAAAGAAAGTATTAAAGATGAAGATATTAAAGATATAACAAGAAATTCTAATGTTATCTCAATTATACCAAATAATAAAACTACAAAAAATATATCTGATTCAATTATCTTGGATGGAAAAGTTAAAGGAGAACTTTATTCAATAAATAGTCCAAGTACTTGGCCAACAAACATATACCAAAACGATGATTATAATTATTTAATATCATTTGGTCATATGAAATATTTATCAGAAGATATATCTAATTATGGATCAGATAATAATTTTTATCATGGTTGGAACATAGAGATATTAAACCCCTACCAAAAAGGGGTAATTCAATATCAAGGGACAAAACTTCAAGGTTCCGATAATCAATTAGAAGATATACCATCAAAAAGATATTACTCGGATTCTATAATTTCTGTAAATAGTGGAAAAGATGAAATTTATGGAGTTTTAATAGGTGGACATGAAGAGGGATTTTATGGTATATTAATGCCCGAACACACCATTAAAAGTATTGGTGTACCTCATGTAGAAAACTATTACAGAAATTGGAAAATTGAATTAAAAAATGAAAATATCCCGCCTTATTATTTAAAAGGCACCGTTTTCGATTATTTAGAAGGACAAATAAATTTATTAACACCTTCTCCTTTATTTGTTTCGGGGACTAAATATATATTAACACCACCCGCGATAAATGGAAATATATTACATGTAAACAATGATTCAGATGGTAATCCTGTTTTTAATTTAGAACCCCCATATTCAGATATTTCTAATTTTTATCAAGGATGGACAATAAAGTGTGGAAATAAAATTTCTACAATTGATACTGATTCTGATTTATCTTCTGGAACAGCTATTATATTAAAAAATACAAATGGAACATATAAATGGAATAGTTCAGATGATGGAGAAGAACATTTTAAAAACATATTAGATAATAATCATTTAATACCAAGTGGTATTTTCTCTAATGGGGTAGGGACTTTAAATAATTCTACACACTATCGTTCCGATGTGACTAATTATTATAAAGGTTGGACACTTAAAACAATAGCACCTTATTCAGAAAATATTATTGACACTTATAATATTAACCCGGGATCACCAGAAACAATTACTTTTATAGACCCCGCTCTACCTGGATATGCTACCGAAGATGGCTCAGAATTTTTTATAATGCCACCACAATATACTGGTTGGATACAATTTAATTCCAATACTAATAATTGTATAATTGATATTCCTAAAAATCTTTTTTATTCCCATAAACCTGACTTGGAAGATCTTACAAATAATTTTTTCAAAGGTTGGAATATAGAATTAACACATTACTATACAAATACGAATAATATTTATCCACCGACAGAATCTTATCACGAACAAATTACAGCAGGTACAAATACAACTTTAACAAAATCAGGTGAATCATGGGAAAATGATAAATATAAAGGAAATAATGTCTTTATAAACACCACCACCGATGGATTGAAATATTCTAAAGAAAGTAGGGTTATTGTATCAAATACAGCAGATACTCTTATTTTGGATAAACCTTTAAATACTCCTCCAATACCTTGGATTAGTGGAAGTAATGGAACTACTTTCATAATTTATGATTATAAGAGTTCTGATGGTGGGGGTGATGAAGAAAATAATGTTGTTGCACATAGTGTTAATGTTAGATATCAAAAATCATACATAGAAAGTTCAACTGATAGTTCCGATAAAATAGAACTAAACTGTCCAGAACTGAATATTAATATAACTGAAGACGAAATTATATCATTTGTTATAACACCAAATACTAAATATGAATTATATCCACCATTAAGAAAAAATTCAGGTTTCATGGAACTCAAATCAAAAGATCATAATAATTTAAATTCTCAAAGTTCTAAATATATACTAACACCACATACTAAGGGAATATTTAGTAAAGGGAATTTTGAAAATAATGATAATTTACAAAAACCCAGATTATCAAATGAAGCTAGTATGGTTAATAATTTTTATTATGGATGGACTATAAAAACAAAAAATCCAGATGATTTTGGAATAATCACTGAGTATAATGGAACAACAAGAGAAATAACTGAGTTTGAAGGTTTTAAATCAATCACAGATTCCGGTTCATATAAAAAAATAACTTCAAATACTTCATATGAATTAATACCGCATACAGAAGGTTTATTTAGAGATGTTGGAAAACTATCTTTTTATGCTAGTCCTTTTAATGATTATTACAAAAACTGGACGATAGTTACAAGGACTCCACCACCAGGAACAATAGAAGTTAATGATAATACAAAAATAAATAGAAGAGTAGCATGTATTACTTCATATCAAGGTATTATAAATAGTGGGGGTTCTCAGGGTTTTTCGGGTCAAATAACTACATTCCCAGATATAAATCAATTTACAAGCACACTGACGACATATGTCTTGTATCCACCTAAAGTAATTGAAGTTTCTGATTTATCTGTTGTAAATTCAGATGTTAATTATACAATAAATCCTCCAAATTTTAATAGTTATGATAATCATACAGAAAAGGGTGAAATATTTTCTTTCAATGATTCAAGTGACTCTATAATCCACAAGAAAATATTAGACAATAATTTAAAATATAAGATCACCGATTTTTATAATAACTGGAATATTTCTTCTACAAATGTATCTGGAAAGGTAATAAAATATGATAGCAATACAAATACTATAATTTCATCTATAGATGAATATGAAGAAAAAGGAAAAATGATATCTAATAAAATCCTTGATCCACTAGCAAGTCAAGTAGAAAACTACTATAATAATTGGAAAATATTAATAACAAACGGTAAAAATAAAGGTAGTGAAGCTAAAATTATAAAATATATTGGTGAAGAAAGAAAAATAAAAACTATTCCCGAAGATTTCTATACAGATAATACATCAGAATACATACTTTATCCAATATATCACAATAGAGAAGATCTTAACACAAACGACGAAAATATTATAACCAAAAATGAAGGTACCGGATATATGTTATATCCTTCTGAACATTTGTATGGTTTCTTAGATGGAACATCTGGAGTATTTGGAAACCCCAATTACAGAATAATATTGGGTAGAAATTCTTTAAGAATAGATGGATACTATGTTGGTTGGAGAATAGTAATAACTACAGATGGTTTTACAGATGTATCTTTAATAAAATCATATGACTATTTAACAAGAAGAATAGAAGCAGATAATTTAACCAGACCAGTTAACTCAAGGTCATCTTATTATTTAACCAAAGATAAACATGTTATCGGACAAATGAGAACACCAATAAGAGAAACTAAATATTTTGAATTAGATGGTTCGGGTAGCGATTTTGAAAACTTTTATGCAACTTTAAGAGATGATGACGAAAATAAAGATAAAACAGGTTATTATGATGGTTGGGAAGCTTATATTGTATTTACTCATACAAGTGGTAAAGAACAACATTTTAAAACAGAGGTATCTTATCACAACTACAAGGGTGAAATTGGACTTCCTGGTGTATATGGAATAACCCAAACCGAATTTAGAATAACTTTAGTTGAAAAGCAAGAAATTACTTTATCTGATGATGCTTTTCCCGTAGATGATTATTATAAGGGCTGGACTATTAATGCGACAACAGACGGAGTTACACAATCATCTATCATTAATGAATATAACGGATTAAGCAAAATAATCAAAGCCCCTGGTTTAACAAATATTACCACAGTATCTACAATATATACTCTCGTTGAACCTATAGAAGGAACAATAATAAGAAATAATAGTGGAGATAATATGTCTAGTACAAATACTTTAGTTGTTCCTAGTTTTCTAAATCATAAAGAAAATTATTACAAAAATTGGAAACTTGAGATTAATAACACAAGATTATTAATTATAGATTATCAAATTGATCAGATAACAAAAGTTAAAACAATAACATTAGAATCTTCTATGAATGCCCCAGATGAAGGATGGAAAGGGAAAACATTTAGACTATTAACACCTGACTCTAACTATAATATTGGAATTGGTTACCAGAGTGACCTTTATAGAACGGATGGAAACAATAATATATCTATAGGAAAATTTAGCGGACCATTACTTACTCAGGGTAATGAAGATGATAAGTTATATATAGATAGTTCAAATTCTCCAAGAGGAAACTATTCATTTATATATGGGGATATGTTTAACTGTTCATTATCTTTAAATTCAGATGTAACAATAAGTAACCAGTCTGGTAATTCTTCTGGATCTTTAACAGTTATGGGAATAACATCTATAACCGACAATACTTCTTCGATTGATTCTAGTTCTGGAGCATTAATAGTAACCGGTGGAGTTGGTATTGGAGAAAATTTAAATGTTGGAGGAAACACTATTCTCAAAGGAACATTACAAGTTGGAGTTAACGAAAACGGACATGATGTCAAGTTTTATGGAGATACATCTACAAGCCACATGTTCTGGAATCCAAGTGAAGATAGTTTAAAACTTATAAATTCAACATTAATTCAAACTGGAGATCTCCATAATACATTCGAAGGAAGAGTATCTGTAACCAACAATACTTCTTCGGGTGATCCTAGTTCTGGAGCATTGATAGTAACCGGTGGAGCGGGTATTGGAGGAAATTTAAATGTTGGAGGAAATTTCGATGTTGGAGCGAATACCGTTCTCGATGGAACTTTTCAAGTAAATAACTTATCTAATTTTAATAATACTATAACAGTTGGAATTAATGATTACGGACATGATGTCTTGTTTTATGGAGCAACAGACGGAGCTTATATGCTCTGGGATGAATCTGCGGATGATTTAAAACTTGTAAACTCAGGATTAATTCAAATCGGAGTTGAATCAAATACATTAACCGGACCAACAACTATAAGCAATTCAGTAACAGTTGGAGAGGATGGGAGTGGACATGATGTCAAGTTTTATGGAGATACATCTACAAGCTATATGTACTGGACTCCAAGTGAAGATAGTTTAAAACTTATAAATTCAGCATTAATTCAAACTGAGGATCTCCATAATACATTCGAAGGAAGAGTATCTATAACCAACAATACTTCTTCGAGTGATCCTAGTTCTGGAGCATTAATAGTAACAGGTGGAGTTGGAATAAGTGGAGATGTATATATAGGAGGAACTCTAACTGCAAGTGGAGGAACAACTTCAATAGTTTCGAATGAAGTAAATATTGGAGATAGTATTATTCTATTAAATTCAGATTTAGGAGATACTGCTCCAACCGAAGATGCTGGAATAGAAATTAATAGAGGTAATTTAGATAATTCAAAGTTAATATGGAACGAAAATTTAGATTTATGGTCACCATATATTGGTAATAATTTAGGGACTTTTAGAGCTCAATATTTAGAAACATACGGAAGTACAAATGGTTTAAGATTATATGAAAATGATATTTCATTAAGTAATAAAATCACTTTAAGTGCTCCAGCATTAAGTAGTGATTATAACCTTATTTTACCAGAATCAAGTGGAGCAAGTGGACAAATATTAACGACAGATCATACTGGTCAATTATCTTGGATTAATAATTACGGTTTTAGTTTAATAGGAGGACGTCCAAATTCTAGCACAGAAAATATAATATTTGGTAAATTGATAGCACTTGATAGATATAGTACAGAAGGTGCCAGTGGACCTGAAAATAATATAATTATAGGTCATGGTGCCGGAGCCAATTTTCCCAACACTACTACAGTTCATCGTATGGAAAGAAATATAGTAATTGGAAATTATGCTGGAAAAAATAGATCAGATAATAATTTTGATGATAATATAACTTTAGGTTTTAGATCATCGGGAGGTCTCTGGAATGAAGGTCATTATTTAATAAGAGGAACTCAATCTAGTTCACCACTTCAAATGATTTCTGAAAGAAATACTGTAATGGGTTCATATGCCGCAGCACTGGGAGATAATTTAGATGATAATGTAATTATAGGTTATAAATCGGGACATGATTTAGTCGGTCAAGCACAATACAATGTTATTTTAGGTAATGAAGCAGGATATAATGTAAGGGGGGGATCTGGCAGTGATAATAATATAATAATTGGTTATAAATCTGGACCACCAACCATTGCTAGTGGACATAGTGATTTTATAGAAGAAACAAGTGAAATGACATATCATTTGGATGATCAGCCACAACAAATAACTGGAAAATTATATATTGACACCGGTAGAAGTGGGGGAACCATACGTGAATTTGCTGGTGTAAATTCACTTATATACGGAGATCAAAACACTTCTGATAGCATTGATAATCTATCTCTAAATGCTAATGTAACTATTAACAACCTTACTGGAACATCTAATGGGAATTTAACAGTAACCGGAGATGCAACATTAAATTCAATAAATATTAGTACATCTACCGATCAAAATGGAGACACTTCTGCATTAATAACCAGTGTAGGTTCAAATGAAAATATAGAATTTAGTCCAAGTGGAACTGGAAAGGTTATATTTAAAGGAGGTGGTATTGGTACTCATTCTGGGAGATTTGTTTTAAATTGTGATAATAACAATCATGGAATAACAATTGAAGGTCCACCACATAGTGCTGGAGCATCATATACATTGGTGTTACCAAATAATACGGGTAATGATGGAGAAGTTTTAAAAACAGATGGTAGCGGTTATTTATCATGGGGTACAGTAACGACGAATGTTTTTATTGGAGATAGTGGAAGTGGTGGTTCTGTTGGATTAGTACCAGCACCATTATCCGGTGATGCGAGTAAATATTTAAAAGGTGACGGAACATGGGGCACTATAAGTGTAAGTAGTGGTGGTGGTGGTGGAACTGGTGATGGATTTACTTTAAGTGGAGGGTCTACAGATTCAAATAAAAATATATCTTTCGGAAATAATACAATTTCAAACTTTTCTAATCCTGGTCCTTATAATAATATTTTCTTAGGTCATGAAACTGGATTTTATTCAACTGAACAAGATTATTATGATAATACTATAATTGGAAATAATTCATTTAAATTCAATTCACATGGGGGGACTGGAGAGTTTGAAACAACTGGGAATATTGGAATAGGTAATAAATGTCTTGGAGGAATGGTCAATTTAATTGAATCTACTGATTTATATAGTTTTACAAACCATACATTTACTAATTGTGGAGCAACTGGCTCTACTGGTCCAAATTTAACTCAATGTAGAGCCGAATATACAGATAGTTGGACAGATAATAATAGTTATTTTAGCGTTAATAACTCTGCGCCAGGTACTCAAATATGGACTGTTCCCGAATCAGGGACATATAAATTTAAAGTTGCTGGAGCAAGTGGAGGAGATGATCATGAAAGACATCCAGTCGGGACCTCTAGTAGTGCTGGTTCCCCTGGTGGTGGAGCTGTAATAGAAGCAGAATATAGTTTTAAGAAAGGTACAAAGATATATATTGAGGTTGGTCAACAGGGTAATAATTATTCAAAGAAAAATACTAGTACTTTTGATGGAGAACCATCTGAAGGAGGATATGGTGGTGGAGGTAATGGCGATATACCAGCAGAGTTATCTGGCATCCCCGGATGGCCCAGTGATGATTATGGATGGAGTGCTGCGGGAGGAGGAATGACGAGAATATATTTAATGCCCAATGATTCAAATGGTTTAATTCTAGATAAAAACCATATTATTATAGCGGGTGGAGGAGGTGGGGGTGGTGGTTCTCATTTCGATCAAGAGAATGGACTTAGTTGGACTAATTATATATCCGATGGTGGTCGGGGTGGTTCCGAATATTACGACTTCCCAAATGAAATTCCAGCAATAAGCAATACTAATTTTGATATTGATGGTACAAATTTCAGAATGTATTCTGGTCGCGAAGGTGAAGATAGAGCCCTCCTCGCCACAACAGGAGCAACAGGTGCCCATGGAGGAGGATTTTTCTTTGGAGGATTTGGAGGAGGATACGAATACCGTACAGCCACAGAACATATAGGAAAAGCGGGTGAAGATGGATATAAGTTAAACGGTGGTAGTTGTGGTATGTATGACGGAGTATCTCAACATGAGGATGATATTGTCGGTGGAGGTGGTGGTGGTGGATGGTATGGGGGGGGAGGAGGAACTGCTGCCGGTGGTGGAGGTGGTGGTGGTTCATCATTAATAAACAACATGTTTGAATCTGGAAGTTTAATAGGAGATCATCCCCCAAACACTGGTCATGGTTATCTAGAAGTAACAAAAATATCTTCATCATCTACATGGAACTTTTCTGATGATGGAACGAAAACTATTTCTGATATTGGTTTATATTTATTCGGTTCACATACTTTTACTAGTTGTGGTCAGAAAGGAAGTCTTGGCCCCACACTTGAACAATGTCATGAAGAATATGTACAAAACTGGAGTGATAATGAAGAATACTTTAACCTTTTCAGTAGAGGTGTTCAAATATGGACGGCTCCCGAATCAGCAGAATATTCTTTCAAAGTTGCTGGAGCAAGTGGAGGTGCTAAACACAATTTAGGAGGTGTTTATGAAAACACAGCGGGAAATCCGGGTTTAGGAGGTGTTATAGAAACAAAATTCCGTATTAAGAAAGGGACAAGGTTATATATAGAAGTTGGTCAAGAAGGAGGAAACTGGGGTGAAGCCGCCGGAATAACTGGATCAGTTGATTTGAGTAATATTACAGATGTTCCCGAAGGTGGGTTTGGAGGGGGTGGCAAAGGTGATATACCGTTTTATGCCAACTATATAAATTCAGAAACCGGTATAGAGGGTGGTTGGTCATCTTCAGGTGGGGGATTTTCAAGAGTATATTATATACCAGAAACGGATAGTGAAATATTAGATCATAATCATTTAATTATAGCAGCGGGAGGCGGGGGCGGTTCTGGTGCAAGTGTAGACACCGGCTCTATTTCTGAAGACATCGCTTCTTATGATAAAGGCGGTGGGAATGGGGGAGGAATAACTGGAGATACTCATGATCAACTAACAATAAACTCGATTAATTTCTTAGCAATATCTGGAAAAAATGGAAATACACACGAGTCTGTTAATTCTGCTGGAGGAGGTACACATAATTCTGGTGGTGTAGGCCATTTACTCATAGATAGTGAGGGAGACGGGGCTCCGGGAGAAGATGGAAGTAAATTTAAAGGTGGAAATGCTTCTCATGCTACAGATACTAGTTCTACAAATATAGTAGGTGATCAAATATTTAATAGTTTCATGTGTGGGGGTGGAGGAGGAGGAGGATGGTATGGTGGGGGAGGTGGATCTAGTACTGGTGGTGGCGGTGGTGGTGGTTCATCATTAATAAATTCAAAACATTCCTCTTCATATTCTCTTTTTTCTGGTAACAGTGGAAATGGTTATGTTACAATAACAATGGGAACATCTGTAAATTCTTGGAATATTTCCGAAGATGGATCAACCGGTATTAATCAAGAAGAACATAGAATTGTCACTAAAAATCTATATCCATTTCAAGAACATATATTTAATAATTGTGGAGCATCTGGGGCCACGGGTCCATCTCTAACAGACTGTACGACAGAATATACTACAAATTGGGATGAAAATACAGATTATTTTAATGTCATTAGTGAAACTCCCGGTACTCAAGTGTGGACAGTTCCCGAATCAGGTGTTTATACTTTTTGGATAGGTGGTGCCAGCGGTGGTCCTCTACCGGATGTGCCTTCAGGATTTCTTCCGCGTTTCGGAAACCCTGGTTTAGGTTCTAGTTTTCAAGCAAATTATAGTCTCAAAAAAGGTACAAAATTATATATTGAAGTTGGTCATGAAGGTACAAATACAGGTGTCCTTAATGTATCGGGAGCAGTTGGAGGTTTTGGTGGGGGAGGAACTGGTGGAACTCCAACAACTAATTCTAATTATGATTGGTCAAGTGCCGGAGGAGGTATGTCTCGAGTTTATTATATACCGGATGATGCTAATGATGTATTAGAAGAACATAATCATTTAATGATAGCCGGTGGTGGTGGGGGATCTTCGGGGTACTACCCTCAAAATGGAGAAGCGACTTCCGGAGGATCTGCTCCACACTCAGGATTTACTTTAACAGAAAAATTATACAGTTCAGGAGGAAAAACCTTTAAAGTAATGCGTGGTCAAGATGGAGTAAGTCATTTCGACTTACCCACCAGCGCCGGAAAAGGTGGTTATGATATTGGTGGAGTTGGAGGGAATTACAACTCAGACTATGGGGGATCTGGAACACAATATTTAGGAGGAGACGCACATGCCGGAACTGCCAGCGGAGTTGTCGTTGGTGGCGGTGGTGGAGGATTCTTTGGTGGTGGTGGAGCATATGAGGGGAGTGGTGGGGGTGGGGGTGGTTCATCATTATTACTAACTGATTATGAAAATGGTTCATTTTTATTAAATCCTGGTAATACTGGACATGGATTTGTAAGGGTACAAAAATTACATTCTACAGATGCATGGAAAATTTCTGATGATGGAACAATTAGTACGATTCACCTTGAATATAATCCTGGATACTTATACAATTTCATAAGTCATATATTTACTAATTGTGGTGGGATTGGAGACACACCGCCGATTTTAGCAGATTGTACTACCCAATATACTACCGATTGGGATGAAAATACAGAATTCTTCAATGTTACGACACCCGGTACTCAAATATGGACAGTACCAGAATCCGGTGTTTATAAATTTAGAGTTGCCGGTGCCAGTGGGGGACCACAACCTTCTTATAGCGTAGAATCTTTTGGAATTCCTGGTTTAGGTTCTCATATTGAAGCAAATTATAGTCTCAAAAAAGGTACAAAACTATATATCGAAGTGGGTCAAAAAGGTACAAATGGTGGTGTTGAACAGGTCTCGGGAGCAGTTGGGGGATTTGGTGGAGGTGGCAGAGGTGGTGTACCGAAGGCAGGGTCTCACACGCCATCCATTCCCTCCGGGTCTGATCCGTGGTCAAGTGCGGGAGGAGGTATGTCAAGAATATATTACATACCGAATGATGCGAATGGTGTATTAGAAGAATATAATCATTTGATTATCTCTGGAGGGGGGGGTGGTAGTGGGGGCGCTTGGACAGAGTCCTTCGCATTAGATGGAGGGTCAGCTCCACACTCCGGGATTTCTTTAACAGAAAAACTATACACATCGGGGGGGAAAACCTTTAAAGTCATGCGTGGTCAAGATGGTCTAGATAGAAGTCCTTATACCGGTACAGGTGGGGATGGAGGATATGATGTTGGTGGCGCCGGGAGTACTTATAATAGTGATGGCACTCAGGCTGGAAACTCTTACCTTCCTGCTGATCCACAGGTAGTTAATGGATCACAATATTCGGGAGGAAGTGCAGACCAAAAATATCACAACTCAATAATTAGTGGTGGTGGTGGTGGTGGTTTCTATGGTGGTGGAGGAGGACATGATCTTGGTGGTAGTGGAGGAGGAGGTTCATCATTAGTACTGATTAATTATGAAAGATATACATTTTCATTATTAAGTGGAAATGATGGAAATGGTTTTGTAGAGATAACAAAAGTATCGACATCAAATACCTGGAATATTTCTGATGATGGAACAAATTATATATATGATCCTGAGCCCGAAACTACCGATGAACCTGATCCAGATCTGGTGCCACCACTAGAGATATCATTATATAATTTTAGTGGACATACTTTTACAAATTGTAATAAAACTGGATCAATAGGTCCAACTTTACCAGAATGTAATTCTGAATATTTAACAGAATGGGATGAAAATACAGATCATTTCAATGTATCTTCACCAGGTACTCAAATATGGACAGTACCAGAATCAGCTATTTATAGGATAAGGGTTGTTGGGGCGAGTGGTGGAGCAAAAGGATCTACATGGCAGTCCCAAAAGGGAGATCCTGGCGTTGGTGCGGATATAACAGCAAATTATACTATTAAAAAAGGTACTAAATTATATCTTGAAGTAGGTCAAGAGGGCAGTAATGTATCATATAGAACGGTTCAATTTCCTGATTCTGGCTTTAATAATAGACCAACTGAACCTGCTATTGGAGGATTTGGTGGGGGTGGTAATTCTGGAATTCCTAAAAGTAATGAATATCCGTATGATTCTGACCAATGGTCTTCTGCCGGTGGAGGTATGTCAAGAGTATATTTTATACCAGATAGTGCCAATGGTTCAATAGAAGATTATAATCAAATAATTGTTGCCGGTGGTGGAGGAGGAAGTGGTGGTGTTGATTCCTCTACTGCGCATGTTTACACGGGATACAATGGAGATGGTGGTAATGCTGGGGGATTAACGTATGGTTCTGGTATTCATGGATATTTTACTATAACAGATCCTTCAAACAATATTGATTACGATTATTTATATTTTAATGGTGAGACGGGAGAAGCAGGATCACCAGACTCGGGTGATCCTGGAGAAGGTGGGGGGGGAGGTACTTATAATTCGGGTGGTTCGGGGTCATCACAACCATCAGGTCTCCAACCAACGCCACCTCAGCTTATTCTAAACGGTGAAGATGGTAGTAAATATTCTGGCGGAAATGCTTCTCAAGAAGTTGGAGGATATGATGGAATCGGTGGTGGTGGTGGTGGTGGATTTTATGGAGGGGGTGGTGGGGCTGAATATGGAAGAGGTGGAGGAGGAGGTTCATCAATCGTCTCGACACGGTATACTTCAACTCAACAAATTGTACCTAGCGGAAATACCGGAAATGGATTTATAGAGATAACTAAAATATCACACTCAAGCTCGTGGAGTATTTCTGATGATGGAACAACTAAGGATTCAAACTTTTCTCTATTTCCATTTAATATCCATTTATTTAATAATTGTGAAGCAAGTGGTGAAAATGGTCCATCTCTAACAGACTGTACTACCGAATATACTACAGATTGGGATGAAAATACAGATTATTTCAACGTAACAACACCGGGTACCCAAGTGTGGACAGTTCCAGAATCAGGAATTTATGCTTTTGAGGTAGCTGGTGCTCAAGGGGGGGGCAAGATATATCCCTCTCTCCACCCCTCGCCAGATTGGGGTAATGTCCTTAATGATAATACAGGAGCACCGGGCTTGGGTGGCAAGGTGAGCGCAAATTACAGTCTCAAAAAGGGAACAAAATTATATATAGAAGTTGGTCAACAGGGTAATAATTATAACCCGGAATACACTGCTGAGTACACCGAGTACACGGGGGGACCAGGAAATACATTCTCGCACGGTCATCCTTCAGAAGGAGGATATGGAGGAGGAGGAAAATCTGGCCTTCCATACTACGGCGGCGGCTCGCCGAATTCATGGAATTTTCTCCCGTATGGTGAAACAACATATCAATTATGGGGTGCTGGTGGAGGAGGTATGTCACGTGTTTATTATATTCCCGATAGTGCTAATGGAGTATTGGAAGAAGACAATCATTTGATTATCGCTGGTGGTGGGGGCGGTGGGGGAGGAGCTTCAAAAAATCAAGTATACTCCTCCTTCGCGAGCAATGGAGGATCTGCTTCTAACACTACTGATAACGTGATCAATCAAAAAGCACATATAATAAATAATAAGGAGTTTACAGTATTAGAGGGGGGGGATGGAAGTAATTACTCCTACTACAACGGTGGAAAGGGAGGTTATGATATTGGTGGCGATGGAGGTGACTACCAACCCGGCGCGGGTTACACGAACCAATATTACACTGGTAATGATGGAGAATTATATAATGGAGGGGATGCTGCTCTGGCCTCAGGTCTCAACATAAATGGAGGAGGCGGTGGTGGTGGATATTATGGTGGTGGTGGTGGGAATGGTAGTGGTGGTGGTGGTGGGGGTGGTTCATCATTAGTATTAAATGATTATGAAATTGGTTCGTTTTCTTTAGGTACAGGCAAACATGGAGATGGATATATAAGGATACAAAAAGTTTCAAGTTCAAATACATGGAATATTTCTGATGATGGAACTACAACTAGTCCTTACGTGGACAGTTTTTTTACATTTACAGAACATACATTTAATAATTGTGCTACAACAGGAGAAAATGGTCCATCTCTAACAGATTGTACTACCGAATATACTACAGATTGGGATGAAAATACAGATTATTTCAATGTAACAACACTGGGTACCCAAGTATGGACTGTTCCCGAATCTGGTGTTTATGCTTTATGGGTAGCTGGAGCCAGTGGAGGGGCAAGTACAAATACATCCCATTTTGGAAATCCTGGTTTGGGTTCTAGCATTGAAACAAATTATAGTCTAAAAAAGGGTACAAAATTATATATTGAAGTTGGTCAAGAAGGATCAAATGCGGGTGTCGTTGATGTATTGGGAGCAGTTGGAGGTTTTGGTGGAGGAGGTAATGGCGGCATCCCCCGTATTTCCTCCGGTTCAGCTTGGTCAAGTGCCGGAGGAGGTATGTCTCGAGTTTATCATATACCGGATAGTGCTAATGGTACTTTAGGAGAACATAATCATTTAATTATAGCTGGTGGTGGGGGTGGAGGATCAGGGATGCACAACCAGACGCAGTATAAGTCTTATGGGGGATCAGCACCACATTCTGGATTTACTGTAACAGAAAAATTATATACATCTGGAGGAAAATCTTTTGTACTCATGCGTGGTCAAGATGGAGAAGATGAATCTACCCAATCCTGGATGACGAACAGCGGAGGGCATGGTGGTTATGATATTGGTGGAGAAGGAGGGAGATATGGCTCGGGGGCGACCCGTGGGGAATCCGGGACACAATATTCAGGAGGAAACTGCCAACTCGGAACGGCGAACAGCATAAATGGGGGTGGTGGTGGTGGTGGATTCTATGGTGGTGGTGGAGCACACGATTATGGTGGTGGGGGGGGCGGTGGTTCATCATTAGTATTATTAGAAAATTATGAAATTGCCCCAGATTTAAAATCAGGAAATACGGGTCATGGATTTGTAAGGATACAAAAATTATATTCTTCAGATTCATGGTATATTTCTGATGATGGAACAACCGATGTATATTCTTTAGAAGATAATTCAAATACATTATACTCATTCTTCAACCATACATTTACGAATTGTGGTCAAAGTGGTGAAAATGGTCCAGATTTAAACCAGTGTATATCTGAATATACAACAGCATGGCAAAATTTTTCTACCCTTTTTAATGTAAATAATGGAACTCAAATATGGACAGTTCCACAAACCGGTGTATATAGTATAACAGTTGCAGGGGCAAGTGGAGGAGTTGGACATGGAATAAATAATTCTCCATCAGGATCGCCGGGAATTGGGGGTGTAATAAAAGCAAATTATAGTATTAAGAAGGGGACAAAGTTATATATTGATGTTGGTCAGCAAGGTACAAATACAGGTGTCTTTTATTCATCTGGAGCAGATGGAGGTTTTGGTGGAGGAGGTGATGGGGGATATCCATTTTCACAGACGACTCCAAGTACTTTCTGGAATCCAGATTCAGGTTATCAAATGACCGATACTGGTTGGTCATCTGCGGGTGGTGGATTTTCCAGAGTATATTATATACCTGAAACTGAGAATGAAATGTTAGATCATAATCATTTAATCATTGCTGGAGGAGGAGGTGGTTCTGCTGGAATGAGTATTCAGACCTCACACCCAACTTGGAATACAACAGCATATCCTTTATCTTTTGGAGCCGATGGTGGTGATGCTGGTGGTAATGGACCTCCCAATGCGCAGCAGCCATATAATATTACTATTGGAGGTAAAAGTTTTACTTCATTAAGGGGTCTGGATGCTGGAAATTCTTCTGGGGGGTCCTCCTCTCCCAATACTGAAATATGGGATGGGTATGGGGGAGATGGAGGTAGAGAAAGTAGGGGTGGTTGGGGATCTGGTGGAGAGTACAATAGCGGAGGTGGTAGTGATGGTGATAAATATATAGGTGGAAATTCTTCTACGAGCACACAGCATATAAATAATGGTGGTGGTGGTGGAGGTGGATGGTATGGTGGTGGAGGGGGAAGTTATGATGGTGGTGGTGGTGGTGGTGGTTCATCACTAATACTGAATGAATATGAATCCGATTCATTATCATACTTAACCGGTGTGAGTGGTAATGGTTATGTTAAAATAGAATTTATTTCTGAATCAGGTTCGTGGGCGATTTCCGAAGATGGGACAAATATAGAATCGCCACCACCTTCTATAGATGCGTCGTTGTATTATTTTAGTAATCATATATTTACTAATTGTGGTCAAAAAGATGAAAATGGTCCAACATTATCTGAATGTACTGTCAGATATGATACTAGTTGGGATGGAAATACAGAATATTTTGATGTAGTATCGCCCGGGACTTCAAATGCAGCTCAAGTATGGACTGTACCTGTATCCGGGGTTTACAAAATAAATATTGCTGGGGCGAGTGGTGGACCAAAACATAATTTATCAGAATATACAGCCGGAGAACCTGGACTTGGTTCTAATATGGAAGCAAATTATAGTATTAAAAAAGGTACGAAATTATATATTCAAGTTGGACATCAAGGTCGTAGTTATAATCCAAATGGTACGGGTTCATCTCCTTCTGTTTATGGTGGGGGAGGAAAATCAGGTATCCCTGCATCTAATAGTATAAATTGGTATCCAGACGGGGAATCTTCACCAAAAGGTTGGGGTGCTGGTGGAGGAGGTTTATCTCGCATATATTACATACCGGATGATGCAAATAATCAAGTAGAAGTATATAATAATTTAATGATATCCGGTGGGGGAGGAGGTGGATCAGGATTAGGAAGTTATGCTCATAATAGTTATCAGATCCCGGCTCGTTCAAAAGGGGGTTCTGGTCCGAATACTGATTATTCTCTAACAGAAAAATTATATACAAGTGGAGGGAAAAATTTTAGAGTAATTCGTGGTGAAGATGGAGAGAATTACTCAACATCATCAACTCACGGTAATCCACCACATGGAGGATATGATGTGGGTGGCGCTGGCGGCTGGGAGACGGCGAGTGACGCAACATATAGAGGTTCCCCAGGGACACAATTTACGGGAGGAGATGCTTCTCAAGGGGGGACATGGAACTATAATGGAGGAGGGGGTGGAGGTGGATTTTATGGTGGTGGTGGGG
>Ga0233432_10000263_pt1 | contig 49876 bp, 44 predicted proteins | sample SI_122_August201_6_FD_179870 | JGI IMG/M metagenome (GOLD analysis project Ga0233432, IMG submission 179870) | Seawater microbial communities from Saanich Inlet, British Columbia, Canada - SI_122_August2016_10_MG | ecosystem: Environmental > Aquatic > Marine > Inlet | place: Canada: British... | reverse complement strand
ACGGCCCTAGCGGGAATATTTGAACAAGTTTGAAAAACGGAAACTGAAAACTATACTTCAATAAACGTAAATCATGGGGCTGCCCAAGAATTTACAGAAAGAACCTGACTCAACCCGTTTTTTAGGAAAACTCATGTCTTTCACCCTCTCGATAGATAGCAAAGCACCAGACTTTGACCTAAAGGCAACCGACGGAAAGCAATACAGCCTATCGGCATTTGAATCTCCTTGGCTGGTGATTTTCTTCACTTGTAATCACTGCCCATATGTCACTGGCTCCGACGAGAGCACACGAAAAACGGCCGAAATGTTCAATAAAAAAGGTGTTGAGTTCGTTGGGATCAATAGCAATAGCGCAAATACTTATCCCGATGACGACTACGAAGGGATGGTCAATAGAATGGCTGAATATCAGTTTCCATGGACCTACCTTCATGACGAATCTCAAGACGTCGCGAGGGTTTATGGTGCTCTTCGAACTCCTCACTTCTACGTTTTTGATGCGGAGCGAAAACTTCGTTATACGGGAAGAGCCGTTGATCAGCCTAGGTTAGCAGATCAGTCTCAGGTTTGGGACCTCGAACGAGCTCTTGAAGAACTCACCTCAGGAAGAGAAGTGAGTGTTCCTCTCACAAATCCTATTGGATGCAACGTGAAGTGGGATGGGAAAGATGCACATTGGATGCCAGGAGATGCCTGCGACCTGGTTTGAGGAAGACCGGTTCCGTGTCCAAAAGTGGATGAGGGGAACGAATATGCACCTCTCTCTGTTTCCCTACTGTCGAATAGGCCTATCCTGTCTGTTGGTTTAACCATGGAGATTTTATGAAACTATCCTTGAGAATTCTAGCTCTTAGCTCCCTTTTTATTTTGGGTGGCCTTTCTTACCTTTCTGCTCATTGTGGAAACTGTGGAGGGCATGCCAAGGTTGAGAAATCTGAAAAAAAGGCCTGTAGCCTTAAAGCAGCATCTTGCGATGCCAAGAAATCTTCCTGCAGTACCAATGCCAAATCTTGTTCAGTTGAGAAATCATCTTGTAGCACCAAAGCTAAGGCTTGCTCGACAGAGAAATCATCTTGTAGCACCAAAGCTAAGGCTTGCTCGACAGAGAAATCATCTTGCGGTCTTAAGGCCAAATCTTGTGCGACGAAAGCTAAAGACTGTGACTCCAAGAAAAGCGAATGTAAGACTGAGTCTTGCTCTAAAGATAAAACCAAAGCAGACGCTGCCTAATTCTTAGAGCCTCTTTTCGGAGTTTTCCGAGAGGAGGCTCGCCCTTCGGGTTACCTCAGTTTTATAAGAGATTTTCTTGGCTAAGAACGTTCTAGGCTCTGACCTAAAGAGTTGCTCCGTTGATCCTGTAACGGGCTTTTACCGTGATGGCTGTTGTAATACAGGGAAACAGGACATGGGCCTGCACTTGGTCTGTGCAGAAATGTCCGAAGCGTTTCTGGAATTTTCCGCTTCCCGCGGGAATGACCTTAGTACACCGCATCCGGAGGCTCATTTTCCGGGATTGAAAGCGGGAGACCATTGGTGCCTATGTGTGCAGAGATGGAAAGAGGCCTATGAATCTGGCTATGCCCCTCTCATCGACCTGGAAGCGACACACATTTCAACTCTAGAATTTGTGGACCTCGAAGTTCTTAAGGACCACGCCTTTAATAAGGAATAAGAAGCCCTGTCTTTGGCCTTAGGGGATCTTCTATCCTTGGAGGATGAGTCTCTTTTTCCAGGCTTGCTTCAGTAGATTAACGATGGGCCGAGTGACAAATTCGGTGCCGTTGCTGATTAGGTTTTCAACGACTTCACCGGTTGAATCGGGGCTGCGACCAAAGGAAAGGGGCAGGTGGAGGCGACTGTCCAATTCTACGCAGAGTGATAGAATCTGTGACTCTACAGACCACTGAACAATATTTAGAGTCGATGGAGTCCCATCTCCGTTGAGTTTGTAGCGATGACTGGCCACTGCGCTCATGGCATCGGCGTAACAATCGTTACCTTCGAGAAACTGAACGGAGGCTTTAACATAGTCGAGATTTGTGTTGAGTTCTTCAAAGGTGAAGGGCTCCTGGCGTTTCATGTAGATCTCCATAAACCCAATATGGTGAAGGTATGAGGCTAGGTGAAGGGTGAGCAGTTGTGAGCGCTTGAGGCCAACGGCCTTAGCTAGAGCGTTGGACATGGCCGCGACTCGATCGCCCCGGCCAGCCAATTGAGGCACCATGCCTTCGACCGTATGACAGAGCAACTTAACGCTCTGGTTGGTAACTTGGGCTTCACTCTGACGCAGTTGGTGCACTTCTAGGATGGGGGCCAGTTGTGCAGAAAGGCTTTGGACCCAGTCGGCTGCGTCGGGAGCAAAGGGGCCACTTTCTGGTTTGTTGTTCAAGTAAAGAACCCCGATTTCTCTTCCACATGATGACATGGGGCAACAGAGGACGGAACCAACCTGGTTGATCGCAATACTGCTCTCAGCTTTGAAGCGAAAATCATCCATAGCATTTGCTGTGATGATGGGTCTGTTTTCCTTTAGAGCCCGCAAGACAATGCTGCGGCTCGCCTTGCCTTTGCGTTTTCCTTTGGCGTGGCGGTAGCCTTTCTGCGCCAATCGATGACCAGGTTCAAGGAGAAAGATAAAGATCTCTTCGACTTTGACTTGCTTCATGATCAGGTCCATGACCAGTTCCAGAAGCTCTTCCATCTTATGAGCATCCTTAATCGTTTCCGTTAGTTTTTGGGTATGCTGGCGGAAACGGTTGGAGGCGGAGGGAGCTTCATCCAGCTCGTCAAAGTTCATGACGATGGTTTCTCCTGGGTCGGTGTTGTCGAAGTGATCGGTATGTCCTTCTGCTGTCTGGGCTGTGCTCTCAAAATGAAAGACATGGTTGCAGAGGCGAATCATGTCGCCATCTCTCAGAAGTTCGTCTTCAACTTGAGCATCGTTGACTAGAACCCCATTGCGTGATTCGAGATCACGAATGAAGAACATCTGCCCAACACGGTAAACCTCGGCGTGTTCTCGACTCACACCATGGTCACTGACCAGAATATCACAAGTCGGGTCTCTCCCGATCTTGAGAGAGTCCTTGTTGAGGTCGTAGACCTTTCCGGGTTCCGTTCCGGTAGTGACTTTCAACTGAGGCATGGCTATTCCTGGATTTGATGAGGCAGGATCTTAAGAACCGCCTGCATGTCGGACCAGACGTCCTTCTTTGCGGCGGGTTTTTTTAATAAAAACAGGGGATGGTAGGTCGGCATGACCGGAATGGATTTGTGAGTGTGCCATTTCCCTCGAAGGCGAGAGATGGGCGCATTGAGTTGAAGCAAGTGCTGGGTTGAAACCGTACCAAGGGTTACGATGGCGGAGGGGCGAATCAGATCGATTTCCTTCTCAAGCCAAGAGCGACAATGGTTCAGTTCGGTTGCATCAGGGGGGCGATCTCCCGGCGTCTTGCAGCGAGTAGCATGGGTATGGTAAATGTCATCCCAATCAAGACCAAGTCGGTCTACCAGACGATGCATCAGTTCGCTAACCTCTTCTCCCTGGGATTCCTTTCCTTCTTCTTCGACAAGAGGTTGAGAGTTAAGAAAGAGAAGTCGAGCTCTGGGGCGACCTTGTCCTGCTACCACTCGCTCACGTTGAGCAGATAGGCCGCAGTTGCTGCAGTTTGAACACTCCTGATTGAACTCATTGAGTTGGGCAACCCGATTGGCCTGAGCAAGGGCTGGATCTACCTCTTCCTCATGGACAGGAAGGTCCAGTCCCTGTAGACCCGAAGATCGCCAGTATCGGAGAATAGAGTAGAGAGCCCGGCCGGGGTGGGCAGGTGTAGCCTGGAGGGTCGTCACCTAGCCGATGTTGTTCATGATGGAGATGAGGGGCAGAAAGAGGGCGATGACGATAAAACCGACAACACCCCCAAGTCCAACGATGAGCAGAGGCTCAATGAGAGATTTCATCCCATTAACAAGGGCATCCACCTCATTGTCAAAGTTGTCTGCTACTTTGATCATCATCAGGGAGATTTCACCGGCTTCATCCCCAACTTCGAGCATGGCCACGGTCATTTCATCAAAGATACGTGTTTTCTTGAGAGGAGCTGTGAGTGGGTCTCCCTGTTTCACGGCAACCACGAGGTCGTCGAGAACTTTGGCTAAAGCTTCATTGCCCGCCGCGCCTCTCAAAATGGTGAGGGCTTCAACCAGAGGCACCCCTGAGTCGATGAGCGTACCCATGGTTCGGCAGAATCTGGAGATAGCTGACTTTCGGATGATCTGCCCGAAAACGGGAACGTACATTTTTGCAAAGTCAGTATAATAACGTCCTTTGGGAAAGTGAGTTACAACCTTGAAGAGAACAAAGATGCCAATCACCACACTGATGGGGATGACGTACTTGTTCTGAATTAGGTCAGCGATCTGGAGGAGCAGGAGAGTCGGGGCGGGAAGGTCGACTTTCATTTCCTCAAACATCTTCTGGAAAGAGGGGACGATGAAGACGATAATCCCCGTCACGATGGTTACGGCGATGATAACGACGGCGATGGGGTAGATGAGGGCTGATTTGATTTCAGCGGCGATCTTTTGAGATTTCTCACGAAAATCGGCAAGGCGAACCAGGATGTTGTCTAGAATCCCCCCAGCTTCTCCGGCCCTGACCATGTTGACGAAGAGCGAATCAAAAGCCTTGGGGTGTCGGGACATGGCATCGGAAAGTGTGGTGCCTTGTTCGACATCGGACCTCACTGTTTTGATGGCCTTTTTGAGAACACCCGGCTTGAGCATGTTCATGAGAATGTCGAGACTTCTCAATGTATTGAGTCCAGCATTCTGAAGAGTCGCAAATTGCCGGGTGAACTGGGTCAACTCTTTCTGGTTGACTCCACCGATGGTGATCTCATTGAGATTGAATTTTTCTTTGGCCACGCTATTCCCCCGTCACGGTCGCCATGACAACCTCATCAATCGTGGTGAGGCCATCGTAAATTTTCTGGATGCCCACTTGGCGCAAAGGTTTCATACCTGCGTCCAGAGCGGCTTCAGCAAGCTCTTGTGTGGGTACATCTTTGAGAATCATTTCTCTCAGGGACCCATTCACTTCAAGGAGTTCGTAGAGGGCGAGTCGCCCTTTGTAGCGAGTAAAACGGCAGTCGTCACAGCCTTCTCCTCGGTAGAAGGTGGTGTTCCCTGGAATGTCGCTGGGGTCGATGCCCAATTGCATGAGGCTTTCATCGGTTGGGGTGTAGGTTGTTTTGCAGTTGGGGCAGATGGTCCTGACAAGGCGCTGAGCAACGACGGTTTCAAGGGTTGCAGCTACGAGGTAACTTTCAACACCCATGTCAGTGAGACGAGTCACGGTAGAAGGTGCGTCATTGGTGTGAAGAGTACTGAACACCAAGTGACCTGTGAGAGAGGACTCGATGGCGATTTCTGCCGTTTCCTGGTCTCGAATTTCCCCGATGAGAATCACGTCGGGGTCCTGACGCAAGGATGCCCTGAGACTGGCTCCAAAGGTGAGTCCTTGGTCCGGCCTGATAGGAACCTGAACCAACCCGTCGATGTTGTATTCCACAGGGTCTTCGTTGGTGATAATCTTAACGTCTTCTTTATTAATTTCGTTTAGACATGCATATAGCGTTGTTGTCTTACCTGAACCGGTTGGGCCGGTTACGAGAACAATGCCATTAGGCTTCACGATATTACGCTGGAACACCGTCATTTCAGACTCGTTCATTCTCAAGTTGTGAAGGTCGAGGGAGACCACGCTTCTATCGAGAATCCGCAACACAGCTGATTCTCCGAATTTGGTTGGCATGGTCGAAACCCGAAGTTCAACGTTGCGTCCGGCGATGGTCAGGGAGATACGGCCATCCTGAGGAAGTCGCGTTTCGGAGATGTTGAGTTTCGAGACGATCTTGATACGGGCTATGAGAGCTTGGGCATAACTGGAAGGAGGCGACTCCATTTCATAGAGAACACCATCCATTCTGTAGCGGACGCGAAAACCATCTTCATAAGGTTCGAAGTGAAGGTCACTGGCCTCATGTTCGATACCAGTTTTGAGAATGAGGTTGAGAAGGTGCACCACCGGTTTGCTTTCCGCGGCTTGGGTGATGTCATCTCCATCAACATCTTCTTCAAGAACGTCAATATCGAGATTGTCTTCATCGACCATGTCGCTGAGGCTCGACATGGACTTGCCGTGGATTTTTTGTATGGCTTCGGCTAGATCGTCGATATCTGCCAGATAGGCGATGACGGGCTGGCCCACCATGAAGCCAATATCGTCAGTGATGTTGATGTTGGAGGGATCCTCCATGGCGACGTAGAGGGTGCCATCTTCTTCTTTGAAAGGAAGGACGCGGTATTCGTCACATTTATCAAATGGAATTTTGGCGACCACTTCATCGGGGATGTTTTCAAAATCCTCTGCGACGACGTATTCCGAACCCATCTCTTCAGCAATGGCTCCGGAGATCTCCAGTCGAGAGACAAAATCGAGCTGGACGAGTTCCCTTCCGATGAGATGACCCGTGTCTTTCTTGTGCTCGAGAGCAAACTCAAGTTGATACTTGGTGATGAGTCCTCGGTTGAGGAGGAGGTCACCGACACGGATATCGAGCATAGGTCTTACTCTACGACGTTATTAATGGAAGATTTTGAAAAGGTGAGAGTGCCCTTGTTTCTTTCGTCGACGACGAGCACAACCAGTTGGTCCTTCACTTCATCGACGGTCCCAACAATCCCACCGATGGTTTGGACTTTCTGGCCACGAGTGAGGGTGTTGAGTACTTCCTCTTTGCGTTTTTTCTCTTTTCTTTGGGAGGAACTCGACATCCAGAAGATCACAAAAAAGATAACGATGATCGGGACAAATTGCAGAAAACTGCCGAGGGAGGTAGGTTGAGTAGCTGGATCCATAAATACTTAACGATTGAACATGTTGTTGGCTTCGGCTATGCTAATGCGCCATCTCGCATTGCGACCGTGGGGGCAACAGCCCTGATGGCTGTCCATGGTGAGAGTTGCAGCGACGATGCCGCGAAGTTCATCATCGGTGAGTGGGTCGCCAGCTTTGATGGCAGACCGGCAGGCCGCACTGTGGAGAATGGCTCGACGGAGGTCGTCTTTATCCGGGGGAAAGCCTTCTGCGAGCTCACTGAGCATGGATTCCAAGACTTTTAGCCCCTTTTCGACTTTCAGAAAGTCGGGAACGCCACTGACTTCCAATCGGTGCGGGCCATCGGCGGCCATAGAGATTTCGTAGCCCATGGAGCCGAATTCCTCGATGAGGACATCGGATATTGAGTCGAGGGCATCGGGGAGTTCAAGGGTGGAGGGCACGAGTAGGTGTTGGCAGGCAAAACTCCGTTTTCGATCTTCGTGAGCCAGCTGGTTATAAAGGATTCGCTCATGGATGGCGTGTTGATCCATGAGTTCGAAATGATCCTCGAATTCCATAAGGATGAAGCGATTGAGGACCTGGTGAGCTTTGGGAAGCTCCAGATCTTCAAAGACCTGCGCGACTGGTTCGCTCTCGTGGCTCGGAGCATCTTCTTTGGGGAGGTTTAGGCTTGTGGAGGATGACGGGAAGCGAGGGTTGAGGTCGACGGATGAAGAGGGTGGAGCCTTAGGTGAACTGTTGGATGTGGTGGCTCCAAAGGGGTCGGGCCGGCCTTCGTAAACACCGCCGTAGCTCCGGTTCATGGGCACGGTTTTGGGAAGGCCTGAGCTCTTGTAGACCATGGTCTGGGTTTCGGTGGCATCTTCAATTTGGGCCGTGTCGAGAAGGCGGTCTTTTACGGCTCCGTAGATGCCTTTGAAGACAACATCGGATTGGCGAAAGCGCACCTCACTTTTGGTGGGGTGAATGTTCACATCCACTTCTTCTGGCTCAAGGTCGATAAAAATGACTCCGCCGGGGGATCGACGTTCGGGGATATAGCTCGAATAAGCTCGAATGAGGGCTTGATTGAGCCCTTTGTCTTTGATGGGGCGTCGATTGACGAAAAGGTGAATCTTTTGGGCATTGCCGTAGTGTTCGGGGGGCTCGGTGATGACCCCATGGACTTTGACCCCTTCTCTTTCGTGTTCGATTTCGAGCAAGCCAGTTTTCTTGTCAAAGAGTCCCAAATCTCGGACGCGCTGCATTAAGTTTTGTTCCTTGGGCAACTCGAAAGTGGTGTTGCCATCTCTGAGAACGTGAAGGCCAATCCATGGGCGGGAGACAGCTAGTTTTTTTAGGGTGTCGAGATTATTGGAGGCTTCAGCTCGGTCCGACTTTAGAAAACGGCGGCGAACGGGAACGTTGTGAAAGAGATCTCTGATTTGAACGGTCGTTCCTCTATTTCGTGAGGCTGGCTGAGTCTTGTAAGAGCCAGATTTGTCCTTGTGTAAGCGGCTGGCTTTCTCTCCATGTTCGGTTTTGCTGATGATTTCAAAACGAGAGACTTCGGAAATGGATGCCAGTGCTTCTCCACGAAAGCCACAGCTGGTGACGGAATATAGGTCACTGGCGGAGGTGATTTTACTTGTGGCATGGGCTTCAATACAGAGAAGGAGGTCTTCATCCTCCATACCGTGACCGTCATCGATGACACTTAGGCCATCTGCACCGCCTCCTTCGAAGCGAACCTCGACTTGAGTGGCACCGGCGTCGATGGCGTTTTCAACCAGTTCTTTGATGACTGAGCAGGGCTGAACCACGACTTCGCCAGCCGCGATCTGATTGACGATATTCCCCTCTAATTTTTTAATCTTCCCCACGTGGTGTATGGTAAGTCGAAAATGAAATTTGAAACGAAAAAGTTCAGGTTATTCAAGGGTTTTTGGGGTGTGAAGACCTGAGAAATTCTTGTCTTGAGCCAGCGCTCAGGCTCACATAATTTCTGAGTGACCACAAGTAGGACTTTTTTCTCACTCAGTCGAGTCGTGAATCGACTGGAGGAACTTCTTCGTCCAGCGATGGAGAAGACTTTCTGGCTCAAAGCGGAGATCAGTTCGGGCCGTCAGAAGGGACAGAATTTTTACTGTGACCTCGTAGAAACCGAAGATTCGGGGAGAGTGAGAGCTCAGGTGAGGTGCACCATTTGGGGTTCTGAGCTCAGCAAGATTAAGCAGTCTTTTCGAGATCAGGGTTTAGATCTCAAGTTAGAAGATGGGACCATGGTGGGGATACTCTGCCGGGTTCAGTTCCACCCTGTTTACGGATTAGCCCTTAGAGGCCTGGACATCGACCCAGCATTGGCTCTTGGGGAAATGGAGTTAAAAAAACGGGCAATAATAGAGCGCCTTAAGGCCGAAGGCTTGGACTCACTCAATGCTAAGCGTGAATTATGCTTGCTACCCCAGAAGATTGGCCTGATCACCTCGGATGGTTCTGCGGCCTATTACGACTTTATGCAGACGCTGATAGCTTCAGGCTATGGTTTTCGTGTTGAAGTCGCTGACGCTAGCATGCAAGGTGAGAAGACAGAAGCAAGCGTTCTGCGTTCTCTTGAAGCCCTCTCAAATTTGGACGTCGATTTGGTGGTGATTTGCCGGGGAGGTGGAAGCAAGTCGGATCTCTTTTGGTTGGACAATGAGGCGATCGCTAGGTGCATTGCTCATTACCCACATCCCGTTTGGACGGGAATTGGTCACGAAATCGATATGAGCGTGCTAGACGTGGTTGCTCATCAGAGTTTTAAAACTCCAACGGCCATCGCCGAGGAACTGGCAGGGGCCTATCAGGGCATGGCGACTCGCCTTGAGCAAGCTCGCCATCAGCTTCAGTCATCGTGGAATCATCGCTGGAAGCAAGATTTTAATTGGGTGCAGAAGGGCCAGCAGGGCTTGAGCCTAGGGGTGGGGAAACTGATCGCTCTTCAGCGCTCAATGCTGGATCATCGCATGGAAGGGCTGAGAGGAAGAGCTCAACGTGGTGTTGAAAGTGGCTTTCGTGAACTAGCTGGGGCGATGTCGACCTTAAGAAACAGGGCTGAACAAACTCTGATGGAAGCTAGGCATGGAGTCAAAGATAAGGCGAATAGCCTGCAGTGGTCAACAAAATCCCAACTCGAAATGGTACGTGGGCAGCAGGAGCATCGTTGCTCTCGTTTCAGGCAGGATAGGTTTCTGCTTCCTCTGAAACGCTCTGGTGAAGAGTTGAAGAGGAGGCTGTTGGTGCTTTCTGAAGAGAGCGTTGGAAGGAGAATGAGGGAGGAGGAGAGAAAGTTAAAGGAAGCTTCTAGAACGCTTAGAGCCCTCAGTCCATCGCGAACCCTTGAGCGGGGGTACGCCCTCGTTGAAAATGAACAAGGGAAGACTTTGGGACTGAAAGACACTCCCGCTAAAGGAGAGCGCATTCGAGTCAGGATGAAGAACCAAACTCTGATTGCGAGCGTCGAGGAGCTAGAAGCCGACGCCTAAGCTGTTGAAGCTCAGGCGATGAGTTCGACCTCGAAATTTTCTTCTTGAATGGTTAGAACTTTCATTGATTTCTTGCAGCGGAGACACTTAAAGTCTTCGCCAACGTTTAATGGTGAACCCGTTCTGCAAAAACTGTGTGATTCACAGGATGGACAGGTAAACGTGTACCCTGGAAGTTCTCCGCAGTGGCCTCCGCCACAGCAGTAGTCCTCTGTCATGATTAGTTTGGTGCTCATATGCTCCCTTTCACGATGTACCTATGATAATTAGGAGTAACGCTTTCAAAGAAGATCTAAGGAATAATAGCTAGCAAGACAAAAATGTATGATATTGATATGGTGAAACAAATTTGTCTTGACGTCACTAGGGAAACATGTAGAAAATGCTTAGATTTAAAGGATTTAAGGAAACCAGTTTTCGGCACAGATTTTTCTAAGCTATCCCATATAACTAAAAACTTGCTTTTCCATGAGCCATCAAACATCAGATTTTCACGACTACTTTTATTCTTTGGTCAGTCCAAAAAACCCAAGAAAAAAACGGCAATGTTTAAGATGTCGTCGTTCTTTTCTAAGTGACAACTACGGCAACCGAGTTTGCGCTCAGTGTCGGGACATCAAAGTCGGAATGGTGGAGATGGTTGAGAAGGTTAGCTTGGGCCGTGGAAGAGGTTACAGGGTCGGTTGAACCGTTGGGGCATCTGCCTCGGCGATGATGTCTCTAAAGTTTCGCTTTACCTCGGGAGGCTTCCCACTCTAACGCTCTGGATGTCGAGAGCCACGGGGCAAGGTCGACAGACTCGGTGAACGTGATGTCGCCTGATGAAAGAACTGAGGGGGTAAGCACTTGGGACGTTTTCTTCCGTTGCTCGGATTGACGAGGCAATAACAGTAATTTGTATCCGCAGAATAGGTGTTCATAAGAATGAACTCTTAAAAACCAACCCTAGTTATGCAAACATGAATAGACGAGGGGCAAGATAAGGTTAGGGCGTGGATTTTGTGCGACTGGAAAATAGTCACCTAACTTTCTCCTAATCCTTCACATAGCATAGCCGACAGCTTTTAGGAAAGACTTGGCTAATAGGGCATGGCCTGAGGTGTTAGGGTGGATACGGTCCCAGGCAAGGGTCATGGGGTGTATGGACTCCAACATTGTGTCAAAGCCTTTTTGAGTATCGACCAAAACCGCATTATAAGTTTTTGAAAGTTCTATGACCACATCTGCGTACTTTTTCATGGTGACCAGCATGGCATCGCTTTGATTATTTTCGATGAAATAAGGAGTCATCAAAATGAGCCCCTTAAGTTGGGGGAGTGTCTGTTCGATGAGACGTTCGAGAGTCGAGCGGTATTCATCGAGAGCGACGTGGCTTTCGGCCATCTTTGGGCTGTCGAACTGGCGCCAGACATCGTTGATGCCAATGAAGATGGACAGCCAGTCTGGATTTAGGTCTAAGACGTCATCTTGCCATCGCGCTTCAAGTGATCGAACGGTGTTTCCGCTGAGGCCTTTGTTGATCACTCGCACGGGTACATCTGGATAGGAGGCATCCAGAAAAGCCTTTACCATATTGACATATCCATTGCCATAAGGGTCGAAGAGTCCTTCGCCAGCTGGTTTGTTTCGTCCACAATCGGTGATGGAGTCGCCGATCATCACAAGCTTATCGTTTTTTTCAAAAATCATGTTGAGTTTACTTTCTTAGGGGAGGATGACGGTATCTGTAAAGACTAGACCAAAAGTTTAGGGCAGTTTAGATTTGGCTGGCTCTTCGAATGTGCATTCGGGGCCACGAGCCATGTATTCACTGCAAATGACTGGGCGGCCATGAGAAAGGGCGTGTTCAGCAATATCGAAAAACCCTTTTTCAGGAGATGGGTAGCAATGGAATGAGATGATGTCCGAAAGTTCCGTTACCAGAGCGTTGAGGGCTTCTTCGTCATTCCAGGAGGCGATGGTAAGGGGTTGAGTTCTTCCTTCCACTTCATGGGCCCATCCGAAAGCGGCTCTAACGAGATCGAGGGACTTTCCTTCACGGGAAGATTTTCCATCATCGCCATCTTTTCCATTACAGGGCTCATTGTAGAGTTCCCATATGGCAACACGTTCATCGGACTTGAAATGTCCAATGCTCCTGAAATCAAAGGGGGTGGTGGTGGGCAGCCCACGCTCCCAGTTCCTTTCTGTGTATCTTAGCATTGTGCCTAACGTCAACAGGGAAGGAGGGGTGGAGATAGTAATTGGTGATCGTTTCGAGATGATTTTCTTCAGAGATAGACAGAAGCTCGTGTTTTAGGGTTTGGATGTTCACGCCGCCGGGGTCTTTGAGTTCCAGGGCCAGTGCGGGAACAACCTCGTTATTCTTGTTCACCTGAATGAGGGCACTTCTCTCGACATCAGGGTGCTCATTGAAATGAGCTTCAACACACACGCTGAAGAGTGCTGTCGAGTTATGGGAAACAATGTGTCCAAGTCGACCACAGAACCAAAGTTTTCCTTTCTGGTCAAGATACCCCACATCTCCCATGCGGTGCCAAACCTGCCCTTCGAATTTGAGCTTTGATGCAAGGGTCTCTTCGGGGAGAGCGTCATAGGTGTCAGTGACAACAGGCCCAGAAACAAGTATTTCTCCCATTACTCCAGTGGCGGTATTTGCGAAATCTGATGGGTCAACATTCTCAAGGGGTTCGATGCGGAGTTTGATCTGGTCCAATGGGGAGCCAACACAGATACCTTTCCCAGATCGTGTCAGGTCTGCAGTTTCGCGAAGGATTGTTTCTCCATCGATCACGCAGATCGGGAGACCTTCGGTGGCTCCATAGGGTGTGAGAACTTTTCCATTTGGCGTGACCTTTCTCATGACCTCGAGAAGCGAGGGGGGAACAGGTGCCCCGGCCATGAGAATTTTTTCAAGACTTTGGAGAACAATAGATTCTGACTCAAGATACCGAGAGATCTTTTTCCACAGAACAGGTGCTCCAAAGGAGTGCTGTATCTGGAAACGTTGAATCAAGTCAACAATGTGAGCCGGGTTGAGAGAGGCTGGAGCCGCAGCATTCACCCGTGGAATCACTGAGCCCATGCCGAGAGCTGGATTGAAGAGGGCGAAAACCGGGAGGAGGGGGAGGTCGAGATGTTTGGGATTGATGTCGAAATGTGATTTTAGCATTTCGATCTGGGCATGAAAATGACGGACTCTGTATTGGACCCCTTTGGGAGGGCCCGTCGACCCAGAAGTGAAGAGAATGGCAGCCAACTCTTCTCCTGAGGGGTCTTGGTAGTCATCGGGGGAAGTGTTGGGTCGAATGGGTCTGAGCACATCGGCGAGGGCTAAGTAGGCCGATTTGCCTAGGCTGAACCTTTTTTTGATCGAAGCGAAAGCTTTAGGGAAGAGGCGACTGATCCAGTGAGCTTTAGGAATGCCGAGCATGTGTTTGGGCTGGGAGCGTTCAATGCATTGCAAAAGGTGTTGGCGTTTCATGCCTGGGTCGATAAAGATGGGCAGGGCACGAAGGCGAAAGAGAGCGTAAACACTCGCGAGAAGATCAGCCCCAGGTGGAACCATCATTAAGACGCGATCTCCAGCTATCACGCCACCTTTTTTGAGTTGCTCGGCGTAGGATAGAGACGTGTCATGGAGCTGTGAAAAACTGGTGGTTTCACAGGAAACACCAACGGTGCTAGAGAATGGGTGAATAACGGCGGGGCGGTCTGGATAGGAAGAGGCTGTCCTGTCCAGATGGGAAGCGATATTCCTGGCCTTCAGTTCCCTTTCATCCATGGGGTCAACAAGTTGCAGACCTCATTGCCGTGGGTTTCCAAAAGATAATGGGAACCGCTAGGGAAAGAATGAATGTCAGCATGGGGCCATGTCTTTCTCCATCTCTCGAGAAAGTGAGGGTTGAAACAAAAGTCTTGTTCTCCCCAAAAGATTTTAACGGGTCGCGAAGAAAACTGTTCAAGGCCATCTTCGATCTCTTTGAGTGTGCCCCAGGTTGGGTGAGAGGGCGACATGGGGATATCCTGAACAAAAGCATTGATGGCTCTTCTCTGGGCAGCATTGGAGTAGGGGTAGAGGAAGCCGCTTTTTACCTTGGCCGACATGCGAACGCCTTTCGGAAGGGCCATCACCGTTGCGGCTCTGGCAAAGGCATTGAGGCATAGGTTGAGAAAGGGGCCAAGGACAGGGAGACGACAGACCGCGATGCGAAGCGGAATGCGAGTGTCCGTAAAAGCGGCTGTGTTGAAAAGGCTGATCGCCTGAATGCGATGAGGGAATCGGGTGGCCATCCCCATGCCAATAGCACCTCCCCAGTCGTGAAGAAGGAGTGTGATGTTTTCTAGTTTCAGGTGATCGACAAGTTGGCACAATCTGTCGACATGGTTTTTCAAGTTGTAAGTCCCATCCATCGGTTGATCAGATTTTCCACAGCCGAGGTGATCAATTGCAATGCAGCGGAACTGAGGGGAGAGTGTTTTTATAACATCACGGTACAGAAAGGACCAACTTGGATTGCCGTGGACCATGAGGAGAATTTTTCCATCCCTGGGTCCTTCGTCGACGTAGTGTAGGCGAGATCCTTCACAGGTCTCGAAGAAGTTCTCCTTAAAGGGGTAGAGCTCGGGATCGAGCTTCACCATTCAACTCCCATCATCAAGCAGTTGATGCCACTTCCAATTCCTAGCAGGGCAATGTGATCACCTTTATTAAAATTCCTCGCTTGCTGAGCTTTGTGAAGGGTGAAGGGGAGTGAGACTGACCCGATGTTCCCAAAGTGTTCAAAGGTAGAGTGATCTTTGTCGATCGGTAGGCCTAAAGTGTCGTAAAGAAGTCGGCGATGTGCACTTCCAACCTGATGGGTGACGAAGTGCTTGGGGACGGTTTTATCCCAGTGTAAGGTATTGCAGAAACCCTCCCAAGTGATTTCAGCCAAGTTGACGCCTTGCTTTAGGAGCTGTTCTGAATCGGTCTGCATGGAGAGTGTGTCTCCCTGAGCAGAATCTCCGTGACAGAGATCGGAGCCGGTGCTGTCGCAAGCGGCATAACCTCCTAGCAACTTTGGAGAGTCAGGGGCGAGTTCTTCGTGACAGAGGAGTGCGGCCACAGCCCCACAGCCAATGGTAAGAGAGGCAAACTGATCTTTGATCGTTTTTCGTGTGTGATGTTCTTTTAGTAACTCCTGTAGTGTTCCATCGATGAGAGGTCGACCATTCTCACCCATGACGATCATGGCTCTGCGAATCTGGCCACTGTCGATCATGGCTCCAGCGATGGAGCAGGCGTTGAGGAAGCCAAGGCACGCGTTGGAAAGGTCGAAAACCTGACAATGGGAACCGAGGCCTAGCTGACGGTGAACCATCGAAGCGGTGGCTGGTTCTAGGGCATCTCGGGAGACAGAAGCATGGATGAGCAGGTCAATGTCATCGGGTCCGACGGGGTGGTGTTTTAGGCAGGCCTGACCTGCCATCGCACTGGCAGTGGAGGGGAGGGTGCCCTCTGGCCACAGTCGACGTTCGGAAATGCCGGTCATGAGTTCGAGGCGCCCTTCAGGAAGCCCCAAGCGTTCGTAGAGCGGGGAAAGACGACTCTCAATCTCCTTGCTACTCAGAATTTCTTCTGGCATAAGAGGCACGAGAGCCTCGAGGCGTAGATGTCGAAAGATCATGATTCTGGGCGCATAGCCGATTTGACGACATCGCTGTCAAAGGCGTTCATGCCAAGGCCGGCATCAACGATGATTTCTTCTCCATTGATGCCAGAGGAGGCAGGGCTGAGGAGGAAGGTGATGGTTGAGGCGACCTCTTCGGTTTTAAGAGCTTCTTTTCTGAAGGTTAACCTTTCCGCGTAGAGGTAATTCTCCATATACCCGGGAATGCCCGCAGATGAATTTGTTTTTAAGGGCCCAGAGCCCACGCTGTTCACTCGTATTCGAGTCTCTGAGCTTAGAGACTTGGCGAGGAATCGAACGTTGCTTCTCAAGGCTGATTTTGCCGGGCCCATGATGCCGTAATTTTCGGGCGTCACGGTGAGAGAGGAGATGCCGACGGTAACAATCGATGCATCCTGATTCATCACAGGAAGAAGAGCATTGCTGAGCTCGACGAGTGAAAATGCAGATATCTGAAGAGCTTGTGTGAAATCTTTGCGTGAAGCCTCATGAAAGGGCTTCACTCCCTCACTGTAATTGGCAAAAGCCATCGAGTGGAGCAGGCCATCGATGCGAATATTCAATTCGGAAAGTTCTTTAGAGAGCCGTTTCGCGTCTCCGTCTTTTTCGGCATCAAAAACTAAACATGGAGCGCCGTCCAAGAGTTTTTCTAGACTCTTCTTTCGTTCTTCTGTGTGGACGGAGAAGATGACGTTGGCACCTTCTTCTTTCAAAAGGCTAGCCACTTTCCAAGCGACCGAACGCCGATTGGCAACTCCAGTGAGGAGGAAGGTTTTCCCATTGAGATTGAGAAAACTCATGGGCTCTCTTCCATAAGAGTGCAGGAGAATTCAAGGCTCACGATTCGTTTGCCATCTTTCTTGATGGTTCCGGACATGAAGTAGACACTGCTAACAACCTCTTTGAGGTTGGCGACGATGACAAGTTTGTCACCAGGCTCAACGGGAGAACGAAATTTAACGTTACTGATGCGGGTGACGACGGGAGTTGCTGTGGAGGCGTTGTCTTCAAGTTTCATCGAGTGAGCCAGAAAGATGGCGCCGGCCTGAAAGATACACTCACAGAGGAGGACCCCAGGCATGATGGGTCGATGTGGATAGTGCCCTTTGAAGAAGTCTTCCTTGCCCGTGACTTCGCGGTGGGCGAGGATGGAGGCTTCGTCCATGGACTCCACGGAGTCGATGAAGAGGAAAGGGTCTCGGTGAGGAAGAACCTTCTGAATATCTTTTCCTTTGAGGATCACAGGCCGCCCGAGATTTCCAGTACCGACCCTGATATATATCCAGAAGATTTGTCTCCTAGAAAGAGCACGGCATCTGCGACTTCTTCGGGTTTTCCAAAGCGACGCACGGGAACCATTTTCTTGTAGGTTTTCACCGTTTCCTCATCAAGGTCATCAATCAGTTCGGTTTCAATAAATCCAGGAGAGACACAGTTAACGGTGATTTTACGACTGCCGACTTCCTTACACATAGATCGGGTCATGGATTCTAATCCGCCTTTTGAAGCAGAATAATTTGACTGCCCGGCAAAGGCCTCGCGGCTCATGGGGGAGGAGATGTTGATGATACGGCCATATCGTTGGCGCATCATGTTTTTGATAGCTTGCTTGCTCATGAGGAAGGCGCCCGTGAGATTGGTGTCGATGACATCTTTCCAATCTGACGCTGACATCATGGCGGCGACAGCATCTCGGCGAATGCCGCCGTTATTAATCAAGATATCTAGTTTTAGTTCTGTCTCGTCCAATCTAGCGTAGAGTGAATCGACAGCTTCCACATCCGTCACATCACAGGCGACGCATTCTAGGCGAGAGGACTCCTCTCCTAAGGACTGTGAGAAGGCCATTGCCGCGTCATGGTTAGAGCGGTAAGTTGCGATGACAGAAGCTCCTGCAGAAAGGAAGGCTCTGGTCAGGCTCGCACCAATGCCACGGGTTCCTCCCGTGATGAGGACGTTCTGGTCTTTAAAATCGAAGTTTGGCATGTTAGGTCAGGGCGGCGGTCTGTCGGAGTTCACGGTCAACGCGGTTGGAAACGATCACGCCATAATTGATGGCTCCCAACCAACCAGACATAATGATGCCGACTGAACCCGCGTGGTAAAGGCCAGGGATTTGATCGGGGAGTTTTTCAGAGACTTCCAGTCCTTCGAATTTCGTCCCGAAGGAGGAGCCGCCATGGTGTAGCGTGTAGTCCTCTACGGTCGTGGGAGTTGCCGCCTCGACATGATCGACGATGTCTCTGATATTAGGGACGTATTTTTCAAGTGAGACGAGGGTTTCCTCGATGAGCTTTGCCTTTTCCATTTTGTAGTCTTCAGGGCTCAGCTTTGACCAATCCTCGTAAAGAGCGTTGGTGGAAGACACAATGGCGTAGCGATTGCGTTCGGGGCGCATATCTGGATAGTAAACGGAGAAGGTCCTACTGGTCACCTTTTCGTGGGTTAAGGCTTCTGATGAAAAATGTTCGGCTGTGCTGGTAAACAGTAGGTCACCGATGTTGGGGATACTTTCACCTTTCTTGATGCCGATGTAAACCTGAGTTGAACTGTGATTGACCCTGACGGCTCTGGCTTTTTCAAGGTAATTATTCTTAAGGGATTCTTCGCCCGCTAATTTGAAAATGGTGTTGTGCAGGCTGGAGTTGGAGACGACGGCTCTCGCTCGAATCGTCCGACCGTTTACGATCACGCCAGCAGCCTCTCCATTTTCAATGAGGATCTTTTCTACTTTGCATTGAATGCGGGTGTCGACTCCATTTGAGTGGAGCTCATCGATCATTTTTTTGACCATGAGGTCTGTTCCGCCTTTGAACACGTAGACACCCTTGTTCATGAAATTGGAAAAGACGATCCCATATGAAACGGCGGGATCATCGAGGGTGCTGCCATTGGCGTAAGCGATAGGCTCAAGAAGGAATCTGACGACATCGTCACGTCCAGGGAAGAATTTTTCAAAGAGTTCACGGGTTGTCGTTTGTGCATCCTCGAAAAAGTTCATGGAGCGGGCCGTGTTGAAGAACTCTTCGATAACGTCTGGATCTAGACCAAAGGTTTCCACGAGGTGCCGACTAAAGTCTTCTCGGTCGAAGGTGGTGCTGAGGTTGAACTGGGGGTTGTCGAAGCGAATGTCTTCGATGGCCTCGATGCGATCGGCAATGTCACGGTTCCAGTATTTACGGCATGACTTAATCATCCCATAGGGAAAGCCGTGGAGGGAAATATCGAAGATGTGTCCGCCGCGACGTCGAAACCAGGTTGAAAGCCCTCCATATTGAAAGTGGTGTTCAAGGAGGAGGACTTTGTGTCCGGATTTGGCTAGAACGTTGGCTGAGGTCAGTCCACCGAGACCGCTTCCGATCACGATGACGTCGACGGAGTCCGACACGCCTTCCAAAGGATCACTGGGCATGTCGTCCTTTTAGAAAAAGGGGTGATTGCGCAATTACGGTCGAGAACGACCGAATGGCGTCAGCTCATCTTTGGCTGAAGGTAATTAACACAGCCAGCCATTGTATTGAGCTCGGGGTAGTCGGCTTCAGGGACTTCAATGCTGTGTCTTTTGCGGAGTTCCATGACGATGTCGAGGAAATCCATAGAGTCCAGATCGATCTGATCACGGAGGGGTTGATCGTCTTTGAGATTGCCCAAGTCTTCGTCTGGGGCGATGTCGGTTATGATGTCGATGACGGCTTGGCGCGTTTCTTCGGCGGTCAAGGGGTCTCCTATGGTTTTGTTAATATGACGACGGAATTGATTCCGAGCATTCCGAATGAATTGTTGAGAATGTGACGAATGTTTTGTTTTGGCAAGTTCCCCTTTTTGACGAGCCCAGGAATTTCACATTCGGGGTCAAGTTCATCGAGATTACCGCATCCGTGAACTAGATTGTCCTCGAAAGAGGGAAGGTTGCCGGCCAGTTCGAGAGCCCCTGCTGCGCCCATGCAGTGGCCAATGAGGCCCTTGGTGGCGTTGATCGAAACACCTTCACAGTTTCCAAAAACGTCATTTAGGGCTTTCATTTCTTGAATATCGCCCATGGGTGTGGCTGTGGCGTGGGCGTTGACGATGTCTATCTCTGAGGGTTCTAGATTGGCTTTTTCTAGGGCTAGGCGAACACACCTAGCTTGCTGTTTGGGGTTGGCGAGAACAAAATCCGTGGCATCGGAGTTCATAGCGTACCCGGAGATGATGCCGTAAATGTTGGCCCCTCTGGCTTTGGCGTCATCTAGGCGCTCAAGGGTATAGATGCAGCCTCCTTCACTCACCACGATGCCACTCCTATTTTTGTCGAGGGGGCGGCTAGCCAATTTTGGGTTTTCATTTTCATCCAAAGCGCCCTGAGCCTTAAATGCGGCAAAGATGCCAAAGGTGTGGATGCTCTCGCTTATCCCTCCAGCCAAGGCAAGATCGACCTCACCCAACTGAAGCATTTGGGCGGCCTGAATGAGGCCCGCATTCCCAGCGGCGCAGGCGGCACCAATGGTGTAGTGAGGGCCGGTGATGCCCATGTTCAAGCTGAGTTCTCCGGCCGGATTGTTGGCGACGGTTCTCGGGTTGTGGTGATGGGTCCAGTATTTTACATCGTTATCGAATTGGGAGATGTTGGCAATTTCGTTTTCAGTTTCAACATTTCCGTGTTCAGTTATGCCGAGGTAAATGCCTATTCTTTCCTTGTTGAGCGTCTCTAGATCTAGACCAGAGTCTTTTAGGCATTCATGTCCACAGAAAATGGCAATTGATCCAGCTCGGGTTCCCCTGCGGCGAGCTTTGCGCTTTTGGTAGGCTAGTTCGTCAAAATCGCAGACTCCGGCGTTGACTCGACCCATGTGGCGAGTCTGGATCTCGCTGACGCCACTTCGTCCCTCTAAGATTTGTTGGCGAAAATCCTTGAGGCCGTTGCTCCCGGGAGCGGTGAGTCCGACGCCCGTGATGGCGATGGGGGTGGTTGTCAAAGTATCATGTCTTCGAAGTGGGAGGGTACTGTAGAAATGTCGACCTCGCAACAAGATGTGATTGATCGGAAAACCTTGAAAAACAACACTTGGGTGGGCCGAAGATTCCGAATTCAAGAAAATGATAGTGTTGTTCTGAGCCCCCGTGGCACTAGACTCATCCTTTTCGATCACGGACCATGACTCCCAAAAAAGAGCTCGATCTCTCTGGCGTTAAACGCTACAGTATCAATGACCGTCCCTCTAAGGTGAATGGGGATCAGTTTGCACGTCCGCTAGAGAAAAAAGCTGATTTTAGCACTTTTTGGGAGTCTCTCCCAGACATTCTTCAGGTCTCCCGACTTAAAGCTTTGGTGAAGAATCTGAGGGCAAGTCGAGAGCGAGGCGCCCCCATTTATTGGATGATGGGTGGGCACGTCATCAAAGTTGGCCTAGGTCCACTGATGGCTCAGCTCATTCGCGAGGGGTGGGTTCAGGGAATCTTTATGAATTCGGCTGCGAGTATTCATGATTCTGAGATCGCTCGATTTGGATCGACCTCGGAGGATGTCGATGTCGCGATAAGGGATGGGTCTTTTGGAATGGCTGAGGAGACATCGGTTGAGTACCTAGAGGCCCTCAAAGATGGTGAGAGAGCTGGGTTAGGTTGGGGGGAAGCTATGGCGACTTGGTTGGGTGATAAGGGCCATGCTCATCGCGAGAAATCTCTCTTGGCTCATTGTTATGATCACGACCTCCTTGTAACGATTCACGGAGCACTTGGAACGGATATCATCTGGCAGCACCCAGAGATGAGCGGGGCAAGTCTGGGGCAAGTTGGGGAGAGAGACTTTAAAAAAATGGCTTTTGCGCTTCAAGATCTCGAAGGAGGGGCTGTTTTGAATTGGGGGTCAGCGGTGATCATGCCCGAAGTTTTCCTCAAAGCTTTCACTGTAGCGAGGAACCTGGGGGCAAAGATGGAGGTTTTTACGACAGCCAATTTCGACATGATCCAGCATTATCGACCTCGTGTGAATGTTCTTGAAAGACCGACTCAAGGAGGCGGGGAAAAATTTGCCGTAACGGGTCATCACGAAATTATGATGCCTCTTTTGGCTCAGGCACTCATCAGTGGGGTCTGAGGAGAGACTTTTTTCTCAATTTTTTTTAAAATCTTTTCGAAATCCAAGTGGTGATTTTTGGGCGGATTTCCTTGATTTCAAAGGATTTTGGCCGATTGGCATCGTTGACACATTGTTGAACCCGGTATCCTCCGCCCCCTCATTTTGCCTTCCCCGAACACCTGATGAAGAAAGAAGAAGTCGTCCGACTCGTGGACAGCATCCACCGTGACAAGAATATCTCACGTTCGATCCTGTTCGATGGTCTTCGATTCGCTCTTGAGCAAGCAGCTAGTAAGGCTTTCGAGGTGGAGCCAGAAGAGGTAAAGGCTTCTGTGAACCAGATTTCTGGCGATATCGCCGTTTTCGTGAATGGCGAAAAAGTCGACATGAATTCTGGAGAATTGGGACGGATTGCGGCCCAGACCACCAAGCAGTTTTTCAAAGCTAAAATCCTTGAGGCGGAGAAAGATATCGTCATGAGGGAGTTTTCGGACAAGATTCGCACCATCATCTCGTGTGAAGTACTGCGCCGTGAGCGAGGAAACATTGTCGTGCAGGTCTTGGGCTATGGTTGTGAAGCGATTATCCCTCGAGAAGAGCAAGTTCCTACCGAGCGTTATCGCACGGGTGACAGGATTCGATGTCTGATCTTGGGGATACAGTCCAAGTCCAGCAAGGCGAATTTGGTACTGTCTAGGAGTCGCCCGGAACTGGTCCATGAACTTTTTATGGCCGATGTGCCTGAGATTGCTGATGATGTCATCGTGGTGATGGAATTGGCTAGAGAGGCTGGGTTTCGTACTAAAATTGCAGTCCACTGTGAAGACTCACGCATCGATTGCGTTGGAGCCTGTGTTGGCCCAAGAGGAACGAGAATCCGCAATATCATCAACGAGTTGGGTGGAGAGAAAATCGATATCATCCCCTGGGCTGATGTTCAGGAAACCTTCATCGCTAACTCCCTGGCTCCAGCCAGAATCTCAAGGGTTTATGTGAACCGTGATGATCGCGAGGCGATTGTGGTTGTGCCCGATGATCAGCTCAGCTTGGCCATTGGGAAGAAAGGACAGAACGTGCGCCTAACTTGCCGACTGACCCGTTGGAACGTTGAGGTGAAATCTGAAACAGAATTCGAGTCTGACGAAAACGGTGATTCTCCTGAAGAAGGAGAAGAGAAAGAAGGTGTTGAGGTCTCCTCAGATGCAGAAGCTGTAGCTCCTGTTGATGGAGATAATTCTGTCGCACCCGAAGAGACTTCATCAGATGCGGATCAGCCCAATCCTGAGAGTGAGGCTAGTGCTGATGCGACTAGCAGTGAACCCGAAGAAGCTGAAGCTTCTTCTGAAGAGGAAGCTTCAGAGGAATCCAAAGCTTGATCTTTATTCTGTTTCAAGGAAACCCTAGAGGTAACTGAATTGCCGATCAGAGTCTACGAGTTAGCCCGTGAGCTGAACTACTCACTTACCGAGCTGGAGGAGCGCCAGAAGGACCTCGGTCTTATCTTGAACTCTCCGTTCTCGATGGTTCCAGATCCCGTAGCAGAGAAGGTGAAGGGTAAGGTTGAAAAGCGCGACCCGAACCCCTGTCTTGAGCGCAAGAAGCCTGTGCGCAAGGCTGTTAAAAAGAAACCAAAACCGAAAAAGGTAGACAAAGAGGTTGTTGTCGACGAGACTTTGTCTGAAGAAAGTTCCGTCTTGAGTGACTCTTTCTCTGACGTTGCTGAAGAAAGTTCGATTCATGAAAGCCCTGAGAACGTAGCTGAAGTCAGCGCCGAAGGCACTTCTCTTCCGTCGGGAGAACCATCGATAGGGGAAAACCAAACAGCTGCTTTTCCAGTTGGAGATCTCTCTGCTTCACCTGAACTGGGAAAAATTTCTCAGGAAGAAACAAACAGTGATGACGAGTTTCAAGTTGGAAGGATTGTTGGTGAAGCTCCTGCAAAAGCTAAGTCAGCTGCAGAGAAGAAAAAGAAAAAGAAGAGAGCTCTCGTGGATCCCTCAGACCGTCTGGCTGAGTGGAGTACAAAGTACGGGGTCAACTTTCAGTCTAATAACAATATTAAGAAAAAAGAAGTTGAGACTAAAGGGTCGAAGCTTCAGCGAATGCAACTTGTTTATGGCCATGAGTTGCCCAAGAAAGCCCGTTCTCGCGATAATGATCGCCAGTCGGTTGAAAAAAGTGATACAGTTCAGATCTCATGTCCAATTCCGCTCAAGGATCTGACTGAGGCTCTAGCGCTCAAAACCACTGATGTTATCACTTGGTTGATGGGACAGGGCACGTTCATGACCTTGAATGACAAGATCGAAAAAGATCTATGTGAGAGCATTGCCCTTCAATATGAAAAGGAAGTCGAGTTTATTGACCGTAAAGACGTGGCTTCTGTTATCAAAGAAATCGTTAAAATCGATGATGAAAAATTTGAGACACGACCCCCAGTTCTCACGATCATGGGGCACGTTGATCACGGAAAGACAAGCCTTCTCGATACCATTCGCCAGAGCAAGTTAGCTGAAGGTGAAACGGGAGGTATCACCCAGCACATTGGTGGGTATCAGGTTGAGAAGAACGGTCAGCTTCTGACTTTCCTCGACACACCCGGTCACGCCGCATTTACTAGTATGCGAGCCAGAGGTGCGAATGTCACTGACCTTGTGATTCTGGTTGTCGCTGCTGATGACGGAATGATGCCACAGACTGAAGAGGCTGTTAATCACGCCAAAGCTGCAGGGGTGCCTATTGTCGTTGCCATCAATAAGATGGACCTTGAAGGAGCTGAACCCAACCGGGTTAAAGAACAATTGGCGGCGATGGAGCTCATCCCTGAAGAATGGTCGGGAACAACTCCCTACATTCCCGTGTCTGCCAAAACGGGAGAAGGCATCGACGATCTCTTAGAGATGCTCACGCTTCAGACTGAAATGCTTGAACTCAAGGCTGATTACAAGTGCCTTGGTGAAGCTGTTGTTGTCGAAGCGCATCAGGAACCTGGTCGAGGTGTTGTTGCCAGTGTCTTGGTCCAAAATGGCTACCTGGGTAAGGGCGACCCCATTCTTTGTGGAAGAGGACAGGGCTTTCTAAGGCAGTTGGAAGATGAGGATGGAAATGTTGTTGATAAGGCAGGCCCATCCAAGATCGTTAAAGTCACGGGGCTTTCAGAGTGTCCTTCTCCGGGAGATATTCTCAATGTGATGCCTAACATCAAGCGGGCTCGGGAGATGGCTGAGGAAAGACTCTCTATCCACCGTGAGGATCAGATCTCAGCGAAGGCTTCGCTAACGATGGACAGTCTGATGGATCAGCTAGGTGCAGGAGAAGTCAGCGAACATAAGGTTATCGTGAAAGCTGATGTCCAAGGCTCAGTTGAAGCATTGGACCAAGCTCTTTCTGAACTAGGAAATGAAGAGGTTCGGGCAAAAGTTATCCACAAGGGCGTCGGTGCTGTTAGTGAAGCTGATGTGAACCTGGCCAAGGCTTCAGGCGCTGTAATTCTTGCGTTTAGAGTGAGTACCGGTGGAAAAACTCGACGTTTAGCTGCTGACGAAGATGTTGAGATCCGTCAATACACGGTGATTTACAACCTCCTTGAAGAAGTTGAGCAGCTTCTCGAAGGCATGCTTGAACCTGAAATCATTGAAACGTTGGTTGGTGAGATCGAAGTTCAGATGGTCTTCCGTATTACCGGAGTGGGCAACATCTGTGGTTCATTCATTAAAACCGGCTATGCCGAGAGAGGAATGCCAATCAGACTCGTTCGAGACGGAACCGTGGTTTTCGACGGAAAGATTCAGGCACTTCGTCGTTTCAAAGAAGATGTGAAACGGGTTGAGCGCAATTACGAGTGTGGTATCCGTCTGGAAAATTTTGATGATATCCGTGAAGGTGACACCATCGAAACTTACCACGTCGAAAGCGTTAAGAAAACCCTGTAAAAGGTTCCCCGGTGATCCTGGGTGTCACAGGGATGGCCGGAAGTGGGAAATCCACTCTCTGCGGTTATTTTCAAAAGCTGGGATACCGTCATATTTCAGCTGATGCCATAGGCCACACGGTCTTGGGCGAAAGGCCCATCCAAGAGAAGCTTGCTGAGGCTTTCGGAGAGGATGTCATTGATGAACGAGTTGTGAATCGGCCTCTACTTGCTGAGAGAGCCTTTGTCGACCTTGTTCACACTGAAATAATCAATGGGATCCTTCATCCAAGAATCAGGGAAGTGATCCTGGGTGAATTGCAACGTCACTCTGAGGAGAAGGTCGACTCCTGCCTCGAAGCGGCGATTCTGTGTGAGACTGGCCTAGTGGACGTCTGTGATTGGAGTGTTTTTTTGGATTGCCCGTTTGAGCTTCGACTCAGTCGAGTCGCGAGTCGAAACTGGAGTGAGGAAGAATTGAAAAAAAGGGATGCTCAGCAAGATGAGCGCCTCAAGGCTGATGCTTCCAACGTTCGTTGGAAGGGTCCGCACACCTTGGGGAGCCTCCAGAGATTTTCTCTGCTTCTGGATATTGTCTTTCGTTATGAGAGGGCTTGTTCCTCGAAAGAGAATGCCGGTTGGGTTCTCCAACAATTAAGCAAGAACGAAGAGATATATGTCCGATCAACCTAGAGATAAAGGTGGCAATAAGGGAGGGCGTTCCCGTTGGAACCGCAATCGCCATCGCAACAACAACTCAGGTCCAAAGCTGCCGATGTTGGCCCCAGAGGTGCCAGTCTATGACGAACATCAGCTCTTAACGTTACTGACGAGTGAACTTCAGTCTATCGCCAAGGCAGAAGGGGTACGGCAATATTGGTGCACGTCTCGTGAGAACCTGATCGTCGAGATCATCAAGCAGACATTGCGAAGAGGAGCAGAAGTGCAGATGGAAGGCGTTGTTCAGATTACGCCTGAGTTTCATGGCTACATCCGCTCACCTGAACACCATTTTCAGCAACGCCCTTCAGACCCTTTCATTCCTGTGCAGTTGATGAGAAAGTACAACGTGCAGTCAGGACAATCTATCCGAGGTAAGTTGAGGCAACCCCGTGGCGGTGACCGTCAACTCGTGATGAACGAAATATTGGAAGTAGAAGGGGAAGTTCTTGAGCATGAAGTTGGTGAAAATGGGGAAGTCACCCTTAAGAAAAAGGAAGAGAAAAAAAGCACTCCCTTTGACCAGTTGACGGCAATTTTTCCAGACAAAAGACTGTTTATGGAAATTGCAGGGGACAAAACCGATATGACACGTCGAGTCATTGACCTCATAACACCCATTGGAATGGGCCAGAGAGGACTGATTGTCGCTCCTCCGCGAGTAGGTAAGACTGTGATGATGAAAAAAATGATTCAGTCCATTGAGATCAATCACCCAGAAGTTGTTGTTATTGTTCTCCTGATTGATGAGCGTCCGGAAGAGGTGACTGACCTTAGGGATTCCGTAAAAGCAAGAATTGTGGCTTCGACTTTCGATGAGAAACCGACGGCTCATATCCAAGCTGCTAACATGGCATTAAGCCACTCTAAGGTCTTGGTCGAGAAAGGTCAGGATGTCGTTCTTTTTGTCGACTCCATCACTCGACTGACCAGAGCCTACAACCAGTCCGGCGGAAATCAGGGCCGACTCATGTCGGGTGGAATTGATACCGCTTCTCTTCAGAAGGTGAAGCAGTTTCTTGGTACGGCGCGAAATATTGAGAACGGTGGGAGCCTAACCATTCTTGGGACAACTCTGGTCGACACGGGTTCTCGTATGGACCAAGTGATCTTTGAGGAGTTCAAAGGAACTGGTAACATGGATCTCTACCTCGATCGCGAACTCGCTGCGCAGAGAATTTACCCTGCTGTTAATATTCCTCGATCAGGAACTCGAAAAGACGAACTCCTGATGCCAAAGGATGAATTTGAGATTTTGACGGGTGTTCGTAAGACCTTAGGCTCGATGATTCCCAAAGATGCTGTTGTTAATCTGATAGAAAAGCTCTCGAAGACAGGGTCCAATGCTGAGTTTTTGATGGGAATTCGTAGTTCCGTTAATCAGAGCATCTTCTGATGATCCCACTCTTTATGAGTGGACTGCCAGGTCGAATGGCTCTTGCTGTGGCCGAAGAGGCAGAGCAGTCTAAAGATATCGAATTACAGGAAGTCTCCCTTTCTGGAGAAAAGGGAGCTTGCCCTGTCGGTGAGAGGAATATTCGGCTAATTCATGCTGATGAGCGGAGTAGTTTCTTAGAAGCGGTCAGGTCCAATGCTGGGTCTATTGTTGTCGATTACACGCACCCTTCAGCTGTAGAAGGCAATGTTGAGTTCTACACTCAGAACAAAATCCCTTTTGTTCTTGGCACCACAGGAGGGAATTATGAAAAAGTAGAAGACATGGTGGTGTCTTCATCTACTCCAGCTGTGGTGGCTCCGAATATGGGGTTGCCGATTGTCGCGATAACGGCCATGCTCGATTGGGCCAGTAAAGAATTTCCGGGAGTTTTCAGGGACTACGCATTAAATGTGAAGGAGTCCCATCAAGAAGGAAAGGCTGATACTTCTGGGACGGCAAAAGATCTGGTGTCTCGTTTTCAGGCTCTCGGTGCTGATTTTTCTGAATCCGATTTAAAAATGTGCCGAGATGCCAAAGTACAGAGTGAAGAGTGGGGTATTCCCGATGAGCACCTGAAGGGGCACGCCTACCACACCTATGACCTGAATTCATCCGATGGCACAGCTCATTTTAGTCTGAGTCACAATATTCTGGGGCGAAGTCTTTATGCCCGCGGAACCCTGGATGGCGTTCGCTTCCTGAGTCAACGACTTGACGCCGAGGCGAAAGGGAGTTACTCCATGATGGATGTCCTAAGAAACCTTTAATCAATCTAGATCGATGCACCAAGGAACCTATACAGCACTTGTTACTCCTTTCAAAGAAGGAGGAATAGATTTCGATGCCTATGCAGGTCTCGTCGAGCGGCAGATTGAAGCTGGAGTGCAAGGCATCGTGCCGGCCGGCTGCACGGGTGAAGCAGCTACGCTCTCTCACGATGAGCAACTCAAGCTAATTTCTTTTGCCGTTGAATGCGCGAAAGGTCGAGTTCAGGTGATTGCTGGAACGGGCTCAAACAACACAGCTGAAGCTATTCATCTAACTGAGAAAGCAGGAACACTGAATATCGATGGTGTTCTGGTGATCTCTCCCTATTACAACAAACCCACACAAAAGGGCCTTTTTGCTCACTACTCACAATTAGCTGACGCAAGTAAGGCTCCCGTCATGATTTACAATGTTCCTGGTCGAACCGGGGTAAAAATTGATGCTGAAACGATTGCCGACCTTTCTAAGCACCCCAATATTCAGTCGGTTAAGGAAGCCTGTGGATCCATTGATCAAGTTTCTGACATCCTTAATCTCTGTGACATCGATGTGCTCAGCGGTGACGATGGACTCACCCTTCCAATGATGAGTGTCGGTGCAAAAGGTGTCGTTTCTGTCAGTTCTAATTTGGTGCCCAAAGAAGTTAGTACGATGGTTCAGTGTGCTGCGGATATGGACTACGCTTCGGCGAGAAAAGCCCACAATGATCTGCTCAACCTTCACAAATCTATGTTCGTTGAAAGCAACCCTATTCCAGTTAAGGCCGTCCTGAGTGAGATGGGTCTAATTCAGAATGAATTACGCTTACCCCTAGAGATTGCTACAGCAGAAACTGTTGCGATGGCAAGAGAACTCATCAAGACTTATGGTCTAAAATAAAAAAAAAGGGGTAAGTTGGAGGCTGTCGGTATTGGAATGGCATCCTACATCCTGCTCACTTTGGTGGGCCTCTGGTTTCTGACAAAACGTTATACGAACCTACGGCCGAAAGTAGAAGAGTTGGACCTTTTAGCTGTCCATCAGTGGATTGAAGACGAGGCTGAGCTTTGGGATGTTCGGTCAGAGAGAGAGTGGGACACCGGTGTCTTGGAGGGCTGTCGACTTGTCGAATATGGGGATATTCCTAGTGGCCTAAACCCAGATAAAAAAGTAGTCTGTTTCTGCACGAGTGGCATTCGAGCGAGAGAGATGGCGGAGAAGCTGAAGAAGGGGGGAGTGAAAACCACAGCCTTCTTTCAAGGTGGCTTTCATCATCTGAAAGAAGACTCTGCTTTTACAGTGGTCGTCCCGTCCTAAAGAGTTGTTCTTTATAGGGGCAGTCAATTAGGAGTCATCGAGGGGATACTCCAGAATATACAAGATCTACTCCGCTGATCATCTCCGGGTCATGATCTACCTGAAGTTCCTTCTTGAACTTCAGTCGGTTCATTTTTTAGTCCCGATGCCAATTTAGATCTTATCATCAAGAGAATAAATAAAGGCAGTACCATTAAAGAGATGGATCCTGTGAGCATGAGTTCGCTACTGTCTTGGTGTCCAAGCCAAGAAAGGGTGAGAGCTGTAGGTAGATTGCTGACAAAAATCGAAGTCTGAAAAAGTTTTCTTTTCATTCCAGATAGACCAGCTAAGGCTGAGAATACTTCTGAAAGAATGGGGAGATTTCTGCTGAGAACCAAGGCAGGTGGCCCATAGTTTTGAAAAAGTTCTGAAGCAGAGCGGTGGAGTTCCTTCCCTATGAATTTCTGGTAAGCTTTCATGCCACCTAGTCGACAGAGCTCATAGGCGATGGTGTGGGCAAGGGTTAAGGAAAGAAGGTTGATGAGAGCTCCCAGAGCCACTCCCAGTTGATTCCCACTCCACAGGAGCAACGGGATCGATGGAATGGGCAAGAATAGGTCTGAAGCCATCAATCCAATGATGCAGAAGGCTTTTAAAGACTGATGGGAGATCGGGTCCATGAGGGACTGCCAATAGTCTAGGTCCGTCCATCCATGAGGTTTCAGAAGGATAAAGGGAACGAAAAGAATGGCTAAGAGTAGGATGAGGGAGAAGTAGAATCTTCCCTTAGCTTTTGTTTTTATGACTGATTGTGGGTCCATTTGGGGATGGCTTGAACCAACGCTTTAGTTTCGGGATGTTGAGGTTGATCCAGAATGTCTTGAGTTGATCCTTTTTCTAGAATTTTCCCAGACGCCATGACAACGCTCTCAGGGCAGAGGTACCTGACAACAGATAGGTCGTGGCTTACAAAGAGTAGGGCAATTCCTGTTTCTGTCTGAATGGTTTTTAGAAGTTCAAGAATCTGAGCTTGAATAGATAGGTCGAGTGCTGAGACAGGTTCGTCACATATGATGAGCTCAGGTTCTGGAGCTAGAGCTCGCGCGATGGAGATTCTTTGGAGTTGGCCACCGGAAAAAGCATGTGGGTAATCGTTCGATCGGCTCAGATCCACACCAACTTGTTCCATCAGTGCCTGTCCTTTTGTCATGGCATCACGGGTGGTTATCCCAAGGTATCGCAGGGGTTCGATAATATTTTGTAGGATCGTCATTCTTGGGTTGAGACTATTCGAGTGGTCTTGGAAGACCATCTGGATGGATGGGTGAGGGCCTTCTATTTCTTTATCATTGAATTGTATAGATCCCCCCTGATAGGGTGTTAGCCCAGAGATGGCTCTTGCTGTGGTGGTTTTCCCGCAGCCGCTCTCTCCAATCAGTCCGAGGCACTGTCCTCTGAGTAATTTAAAGGATATGTTGTCTACGACGGGCGTAGAGTCTGACCCATAAGAAACGGTCAGGTTCTCAACGGAAAGGATCGCAGACATATCAGTTGTCCTCTAGGTGACACATACGCCGATGGGTACTTTTTCCGTTAATCGAGGGCATGGTTTTCTGACAGGCTTCAATAGAAGAGGGGCAACGGTTCAGGAAGGGGCAAAGCTCATGTTGCTTTGATAGTCGAGGTGGTTGCCCATGAATCAGTTCGAGCTTGTCAGGCAGAGGTCCTGAGATGGGAGGCTGTGCCTTGAGGAGGGCACGAGTGTAGGGATGGGAAGGTGAGGTCATGATTTCCGATGTTGCTCCCCATTCCATGGCTTTTCCTGCATACATGACCATCAGTTTGTCGCTTCTTTCACTGAGGGCGCCTAAATCATGTGAAACTAGAAGAACCGCCATTCCGGATTCTTTGCTCAGATTGGCGATAAGATCGAGAACGGTTTTCTGTGTGGTGACATCAAGAGCCGTTGTGGGCTCATCGGCAATAAGAATTTTGGGTTGAGTGCAAAGGGCCAATGCGAGGTTGACCCTTTGGCACATTCCGCCTGAAAGCTGATGGGGGAAACGCTCTAGAACTGTGCCCGGGTCACTGATGTGGACTTTCTCGAGCCATTCTCCAGCAACAGATGTGGAGTTTGCTTTTGTGGTCGAGATACCATGGAATTTTAAGGTTTCTTTGAGTTGCTGACCGATCGTCCAGAAGGGGTTGAGCGTGCCAATGGGGTCTTGAAAGATCATAGAGATCGTGGACCCTCGAAGTTTTCTCCAGGCCCTTGAGCCCAAGGCAGGTGCTTCTTGTCCACAGATGTTGAAAGAGTCATAGGTGAGATGAGTCTTTTCCGGTAATAAACCAGATATCAGGTGGGAGAGAGTCGACTTTCCACAGCCACTTTCTCCAGCGATGCCTAGACATTGACCTTCGCTAAGCTTGAGGTCGACACCTTGAATCGCAGATACACCTGACCCTTCTGAGCCATAGCGAACGTGAGCTCCCTTGAGTTCTAGAAGGGGGAGCTCAGACATGGTCCTCCTTGGGGTCGAGGGCATCTCTCATGCCATCTCCAAGAAAGTTGAGAGCGAGGAGCGTGATGACCATGGCGCTAGAGGGGGCAGCTAAGATCCAAAGCTGTTCTCCGTCACTACCAATCGACTGGACTCCCTGGTGAACTAAGGAACCCCATGAATCAAGACTGCGACCATTGAACTGAACCGTCAGGCCTATAAAAGCAAGAAAGCTCTCTTCCAGAATGACGGCGGGAACGGTGATCGTACAGTAAATGATGATAGGGCCGGAGATGTTCGGGAGGACATGTCTTACGAGAAGTGAGGGAAGTTTAGCACCTCCAAGTCGAGCAGCATCGACATAGGGAAGACTTAATGTGGCTTTGACCTGAGCACGTACAATGCGCGACATGGTCAACCACTGAACGGCTCCGAGGGCAACGAAGAGCATCAGTAGCGAGCGACTGAAGAGAGAGAGTAAGAGAATGACGAGAAACATAAAGGGAATTGCGTAGAGGACATCCACGCCAGCCATGATGAATCGGTCCCAAAAGGACCTGGCGACGGCGGCTAAGCAACCGACAAAGAGTCCTATGATGAGGGATACCAGAGTCGCCACCCCCCCGACCATCAGTGAAATCTGCCCTCCGTGTAAGATTCTCGAGAAAAGGTCGCGTCCCAGTTTGTCCGTGCCCAGAAGATGAAAGATCTGGATGGGCTTTCCGTTTGCCTCAACACTGAGAATGTTCTCGGCTCTTTCTTTCCACAGTTCCAAAGCCTTTCCATTGAGATTGATGTCACGCACTAAGCCCTTTTCTAAGGAGATGGAAACTTTTTCCTTCTGAATGTGAGCTGAGTAGAATCTCAGAAAGATGACGGGACCTGGGTTGGGACCAAAGGTAGGAGGTAGAAATGTTCCCATTTTGAGTTCTAAAGCGGGAAGGTCTTTCCCTAGAGGACCTTCTCTAAATCTCTGTCGAACAATGTCTTTCTCTTCGATGAGAAGATGGTCCACCGCGATTGCGCCTTCGACCCAGAACATGCGATGTATTTTTCCGTCATGTAGGGCAACCCTGAGTTCACGATAGGTTTGTTTCTGGATATCGAACTTAAGTTCTAGAAACTTTTTCAGAGCTGGATGAAGTTTTGGTTTTTTGCCCAACTCTGCTTCCTGTATTGGCATGAGGGCTGCTTGATAGCTTAGGGGTGGAAGGGCACCAGCCCAAAGGTGCTGAGTTTCAGGCTCGTGAGAGGTAAATAAGGACGCGCCAAAACAGAGAAGGACAACGATGACAATGATGATGAGGCTAACGCAGGCTAGAGGTTGAGAAAAGAGTCGACGTAAGCCGAGGATGAGGGGAGAAGACGCTTTCATGTTTTCTCCCTCAATCTCGGGTTCATCCAGAGGGCTAGAAGGTCCGTGATGAAATTGCTAAAGACGAGGAAAACTCCATAGACGAGGGCTGTGCCCATGACGAGAAAGGGGTCTCTGTTTAAAGCAGATTCAATAAAGTCTCTTCCTAGGCCTGGGATCTGAAAGATTTTCTCAACGACAACGGTTCCCGTAGCGACGCCTGCTATGGCAGGACCAAGATAACTGACCAAGGGAAGAAGGGCACCCTTCAGCGCATGAACGAAAATCAGTCGTCCCGTTCCAAACCCTCGTGACCGGCCAGCTTTGATGTAGTTTTGGCCAAGAATGTCGAGCAATCCTGCTCGGGTTAGTCGGGCAATTCTGGCTGCAAAGGGGAGGGCAAGGGTTGATGCTGGGAGAATAAGATGTGTGAGGCCCGGTTCGTATCCGGCGAGTGGAAGCAAAGCCAATTTGATGCCAAATAAGACCTGAAAGCCAGGCCCAATAACGAAGGTTGGCAGGCTAAGTCCAATGATCGCCAATGCCATGATAAGAAGATCCCACCCCCGCCCTCGATGGAGTGCGGAGAGAATACCTGCACCAATTCCGAATATAATAGCAAGGAAGAGCGACAGAGCGCCTAAGGCCATGGAGACAGGGAGGTGCTCTTGGATAATATCATTGATACTACGGTCTTGGAATTTAGTCGACAGGCCAAGGTCTCCCTGAAGAAGATGGCCCATATAAAGAAAATATTGTTCAGGAAGAGAGCGATCAAAACCATATCTGGCATTCAAGGCATTTTCTGCGACTTCATCCAAATGTCGCTCGGTTTCGAATGGGTTGCCAGGGGCCAGTCTGACGAGAAAAAAGGTCAGGGTGCAAAGGCAAAAAAGAGTGAGCACCATGGTGACTAGGCGTTTGATGATCAGCCTGCTCACTCAGTCACCTTAGATAACCTGATATACTTGAGGGGGTGAAGATCCCTCACGTTGGCGTGCCAGCCCTCCACACGGGTGTGAAGCATCCCTCGATTCACGTAAATGTAAATTGGGAAGATGGGGAACTCTTCCTCGATGAGGATTTTCTCCATGGTCTGAAAAAGTTTTAGGCGTTCGTCCTTTTTCTGACTCAGTTGACTGTGTTTAAGGAGTTCATCGTAGCGTGGGTTTTTCCAACCAGTTCGGTTGTTGCCACTTTCCGATTGAAAGAGATCGAAGAAAGTGTTGGGGTCGCCATAGTCACCAATCCAGCTCGAACGGCAGATGCCGAATTCAAGATTCTTCATTTGGGTGAGAAAGGTTTTCCACTCGGTGTTTCTCAATCTCGTTCGGATGCCTAGGGTGTTCTTCCATTGTTCTGATATGGCCTCGGCAACGCGCTTGTGGCTCTCACTGGTGTTGTAATAGATTTCAATTTCCGGAAAATCCTCTCGATTCTGGTAACCTGCCTGATCGAGAAGCTCGTTGGCTAGGTTGGGGTTGTCATTTAGTCCGACAGTACTCGTGTATCCCCCAACGGGTGGGCAGAAGAAATTGGCGGGTTGTTGACCTCCCTTAAGAACTTGTCGTGTGATGCTGACACGGTCAACGGCTAAAGAGAGTGCCTTTCTCACTCGAACATCATCAAATGGTGGTTGGTTCACATTGAAGCGATAAAAATAGACGCCCATGTAAGGCATGGCGAAATAGTGAGGGTGCCAAGTTGCCTCTTCTACTTTATCGACGGGCAGTGCTGAGAGCCAATCGAGTTCTCCTTCGAGGTAGAGTCTGTAGGCCGTGTCGAGGTCGTCGATGATGGTAGCCTTGACCTGACTGATTCTGACCTCTTCTCTATCCCAGTAGAGAGGATTGGGCTCAAGGATGACGCTTTGGCGAGCATGGCGTTCTTTTAAGACAAATGGACCATTGGAGATGATGGTTTGGGGTTGGGTCCACTTCTCTCCATGCTTTTTAATCAACTTGACTGGCACAGGGAAAAGAGTGACGAAGGCGCAGAGGTCAAGGAAATATGGGCATGGCGCGTGAAGGGTTACCTCAAGAGTACTTGGGTCCGTTGCCTTTATCCCAACCTTGGTGAAGTCCTTGAGTTGACCTCGATGATACTCTTCTGCATTGAGAATGGGGAAGAGTTGACTGGCGTAGCTCGCGCCAGTAGAGGGTTCCAAGACGCGCCTCCACGATACGAGGAAATCGTGTGAGGTGAGAGGCGAACCATCACTCCATGTGGACGTTCGTAGCTTGAAGGTGAGATGGAGGCCATCTTTGGAGATGGTCCAACTCTTGGCAATGCCTGGCACAGGAGCCAAGGTCTTAGGATGAAATGAGAGCAATCCTTCAAAGATGTTATTGGCGAGCCTCATTTCATTGGACCCGGTGATCACCCCTGGGTCTAGACTTTCGGGTTCAGCCTGAAGATTCATCCTAAAGACATCTTGGGGTGGAGTGGCCCCAAGTGTTGAGATTGTGCAGATCAGAACGAGAAGAACTGAAGAACAACGAGTGAGGAAAGAAAACCCCTGATAGGGAAAGGTCATCTTCCGTTGATGATGTCAGGGAGTTGCTTCAGGAGGTCTAGGGTTTGGTGGCCCAGTTCCTCGCCTTTTTCTTTTAGTCGGTCAGCACAGAGACCATGGACGTGGGCAGCGGCAAAGATGGCGTGAGGTGGAAGCAGGCCCATTGCAAGGAGTGCCCCAGATATTCCTGCTAGGAGGTCTCCAGATCCTGCTGAAGATAGGAGTTCGTTTCCGGTTCCATTGACGAAGACCTCTCCCATCGCTGTCGAAGTGAGAGAAGGAGGCCCTTTCAGGTGAAGGCAGAGCTGGTGGTCTCTTGCAATTTTAGTTGTCCAACGCATCAGTTCTGTTCCACCGAGGGGGACATGGCCAAAGCACTTGGCAGCTTCTCCACGGTGTGGAGTGATCACCCAGTGGCTTTTGGGCCTTGGGGTTTCTTCGTTGAAAGGAGCCAAGATGTTCAGAGCATCGGCATCGACGAGAACGGGAATCTCCAAAAGAGGTAACAGTTCTTTCAGGAGATGAGCTGTATCTGGAGATGTGCCCAATCCGGGGCCGATCACGATTGCGTCGGCCCACTTCACTCTATCGAGGATAGCTTCTAATGAGGCTTCGTGATTGAGACGGCCGCCTTCTTCTGGAAGAGAGAGGGCCATAGCTTCAGGGTTTAATGTCTGTGCCAAAGAGACCTGACTCTTAGGGCAAATCCACTGAACCATAGATGCGCCCGCAACTTGAGCCGCTTGTGTGCAGAGGTGGCCAGCGCCCATCATTCCCTCTGACCCAGCCCAAACGAGGAGTTTTCCCCCTTGGCCTTTGTGCCCAAAAGTGCTTCTTCTGGGCCAACCAGGGATGATGTCATCGCTTTCGACCAGCATCCATGGGATTTCCATCAACCTGTGTCGCGGAAAGCCAAGAGGAGCCCATTGTACTCTCCCAGATTCTAGGCAGTTGGGATAAAAAACCTGCGATGGCTTGAGGGCTCCAAGGCTCAACGTGACATCAGCTTGTATGCAGGGCCATTCTTGGCTGATCTCATCACCGTTTTGTCCACTGACGAGATCGACACTCAAGACGACCATTTCAGAGGCATTGATGCGTTCAATGATTCTAGGAACAGGTGTTCTGGGAGGACCTTGTGCTCCGGTTCCGAGAAGAGCATCAATAATGAGGTCTCCGAACAAAGGTAGGGCTCCAATTAGATTGTCTTCGAGAACGATGGGTTCGACTCCAAGGGTGAGGAGGACTTGGAGGGCTACCTGAGCGTCCCCTTTGAAATCGCCATGGGGACGTGTGGTATATATCCACACTTGAGCTCCGCGATTGATCAGGTGACGTGCTGCAACAAAGCCATCGCCACCATTATTCCCAGATCCACAGAAGATGTGTACTTTTGGGAAAGGGATGCCAGAAAGCATTTCCATCGCGACCCGAGAGATCTCAGCGCCAGCACTTTCCATGAGGGCGATGCCTGGCAGTTTATCGATCTGGATAGAGTCCCTGTCGATGATCCTCAGGTGTTCGGGTGTTGTGATGGGTATCAATGAAAACTCACTTAATGGCTAGGAAGCCTTCAAAGCAAAGGTAACGTTGAACGGTCGTGATGTCTACAAAGCCAGCCCGCTTCATTAAGTCCAAATTGCCTTGGGATGAGAAGGGTTCAAGTATCCCTTTGAGGCTTTGAGTTTTGTTGATGATTTCTTCGGCTCCGTAGCCCTGCTTGATTTTGTAATCGGTATATAGCTGAGTGAGGATATCTTGAAAGCGCGCATCAGGGCCACGAACCTTTTCAAAAAGAATGAGGGCTCCTCCCCAGTTCAAGGATTCGTAAAGTCGATTGATGAGTTCTTGTCGTAGTCGTGGAGGAACAAACTGAACGGTGTAATACGAAATGATCAGATCGTGTTTTTCGACCGCAGCGGTGTTGATGTCTTCGCAAGACCATTTTAAACGAGGGTCGTTGGACTGGCTTTCGGCCCACTCAACCATCGTTTGAGATTGGTCTATGCCCAAAAACTTCAGATCTTTTCGATGGGCGTGTCGTGCGACGAGGGATTTAAGAAGTCGACCTGTTGAGCAGCCGATGTCGAGGACGGAGCCAGACTCGGGAGTGAAAAATGCACTGAGGTCACAGATCAGGTCATGACCTTCTTGATAGAGGGGAATGGATTTCCCTGCGTGCTTCTCAAAGGTCAAAGGGTCTAACCCATCAAAATCCCAGCGGTGGTGTGACGAAGAGATGTTGTCTCCACAATCTGAACTCGAATTTTTTGGATCTGAGTTCGATGGTGAGGCAACGCTATCTTTATGATCTGGAGCCGATGGGTGAGGGGAATTCATGTCGCCCATCATAATGGGGCATTTAATGCTCCAAAAGCTCCTGCATGCCTTGTTCCATGGTCACGATGGGTTCGTATCCAAGAAGGTTTTGAGCCAGAGACGTATCATAGGTGTGGGTGGTAGAAAGCTGACGAGCAACGAAGCGTGTCATGGGTGGTTCACCAGGTAGAAAAAAGGCCTTAAAGAGTAATTCTAAGCAAGAACCGACTCCGTAGGCCATTTCCGAAGAAATAGGGCGGGGGTCCCATGGGATATTCTTGGCGGAAAGAAGGTTTTGGATCCACAACCAGAGATCAACGGGTTTCTGGTCGGTAATAAAATATGCTTTTCCTCCTGCCTCACTCTTCTGAATTAAAGCCTTTTCAGCGAGAAGGTGAGCATGAGCTGCATTTTTCACATGTACCATATGAACCTTATTTCCTCCTGGACCTATCTGGCGAAGTTTTCCGGTTCGAGCCCTTTCAAGAATCCTTGGGACGAGGTGTGGATCTCCCTTTCCCCAAAACAGGTGAGGACGCAAAGATAAGGTCTTCATTCCATCAGGTTCATGACAGGCCAAAACCATTCTTTCGGCGATGGCTTTGGTTCTGGGATAATGGCAGAGGTAGGACTTGGGGTAGGCAAGTGTTTCATCACTAAGATGGTGATCCTGTCCATCAAAGATGACGCTAGGAGATGACGTGTAGATAAAGGCTTTGACCTCTTCACGTTTAGCCGCTTCAAGGAGATGAAAGCACCCCTCAACATTTGTTCTTTCATAGATCTTGGCCTTTCCCCAAACACCGGCAAGAGAGGCGACATGATGAACGACATCACATCCTGCGACGGCTCGACGGCAATCATTAGCATTCGTAAGATCTCCGCAGACAACCTCAACGCCAAGGTCTTCTAGTTCAGGCCTTGGAGTGCGCCCAAATACTCGAATAGAACGACGTTCCTCAATGAGACGTGATACGATATGGCTTCCAAGAAAGCCCCCTCCACCTGTGACGAGAGTTTTCATATGGAGTGAAGGCACTTCATCGTTCGTGAAGAAAAAAGGTTAGAGGACAAGTTATTTAATCAGCTCACTTTTGTCGAGTCGATCAAGGTAGTGATCAAAAAGCCCTTTGGCTTCAAAAAATTCTAGTAAATGTTCCTTCATAAAGATTTCAATAAGGGAGCCATAGGTCATTTCTCCATTGATGTGGAGAAATATTTGCCGGCAGATTCCTTCGAGCTTAAGGGGTTCGTGATGAGAAAAATCGGGATTAAAGCTGATGTTTAAAACCACTCCCTCGTCTTCGATTTTGTAAATGATGTCATAATTGATCCGAAGAGTTTTGGAAAGCTCCTCTTCAAGCTTAGGGAAAGATGTGTTGGGTAGGTCATGATGATCTTCTGTTTTCATAGCCATGATTCTTCGAGACTCGGAAGCTTCTTCCCCTTTGGACCGTAGTTCTCGAAAGCATAAACTCTTTTGCTGGCTTCATCTTTCCAGATGGTGGACAGTCCTCTCCACCAACTTCCAATCAGGCCTTCAAATCCAAATTTTCCCATTTCGTTGTATGTGATTGAAATGGCAGGGTTGGGGCCGATGGTATGAGCTTCTGATTTTAGAATTTTACGGTTGAGATGTTTCATTAACCATACTCCATACTCTTCGAGACTTCGTTTTCCCAAGAGCTCCTCAGGTAAAGCCCACCTCCTGAGAATAACTTTTTCATGGCGATAGGTAGAGAACTGGGCCATTGAACTTCCAGGCATGACTTTGACCTCATTGGGATAAAAGTTATCTGGGAGTCGACAACCCATATCCTGAAAAACCCAGTGTACTCTATCTGCATCGTTAGTTTTATAGCTCGACAGGGTTTCACGATAGATATCGAGTGTCAGTTCTGAGAAGGAAAATCTCCAATCGATGAGGATATTGTTAGCGGGAATATGGAGGGATGCGCTGACTAGATTTGCCTGCTTGCAGAGGCAAATCTGAAAATCACCCCAATGCTGAAATTCCATGGACGGTTCTTTAACTTTTTCTAAGACGTTATCTCTGAGCGTCATTCGACAGAGCTCAGCTTGAATTCTTCTGTGGTCAGGAAGGCCAGCTACAGTTCTCCAGGAATAAGTGGCTTGCAAACCCTCTCTTGTAAAGAACTGCAGAGCCCCTTTTTCGGAATGCAGGCTATAGTTCATGGCTTCCCATTCCGTTGGAATGAGATATTGACCCCAGTGCCAGGCCAGTTTTTTCCGTATCATAATAGCTGAAAAAGGGTGAGATGAAATCCTAGTCAACGTATTCCCTTGGCGACGTTTAATCTTGTACTGCTGAACTTTGATCTGAATCTCTTCGACATCTTGATTTCGCGAGGTTTATGCTTAACTTTTTAGGCATGGTTTCCCCAACCACACCGATGGCCTAGCGCAGGAGCAAGAGCGAAATGAAGATGAAGATATTTTTTATGTTGGCCATTTTGGCAACGTTCTTGATCAATGCGGAAGCTAAAAAGAAGAAGAAAACGAGTTCGGAACCAACGATATCTCTGAGTGAAAAAGGGGAGGCCCTCAAGCTCAAATTCGAAAAGACCTTGGAGACACTGAAGGTAGGTTTGGTGAAGGAGCTTCCTCAGATTGACGAGAATCGAAGAAAGAGCTATTTCATTGCTCGAACCAACGAAGTTGAGGCGGAGAGTATGCTCAAGTCAGCTCAGAAAGAACACGGAAAAATTAAGCGTGCTCAAGGGCTTGTTGGTCATGCCAAAAACCATTGGATTGGCAAAGCTGAGAAAGGAATCAAAGCAGCAGGAGAAAAGATTTCTCAGGCGAAGTCTGCTGAGGAGAAAAGAGCTGCTGAAGATGACTTGGCGAAGTGGGAGAAGAGTAAAAAAGAAGGCCTACAGGCTCTCAAGGAACGTGAGTCTGGTTTGAAAGAAGTCATGGCAGAAGAGCCAAAACTTAAGGTTAATCTTGAAAAGGCCAAGGCAGAACTTGAACAGGCTAAAGCTGAGACAATGAAGGCCGTCAAATCTTTTGATTTGGATGAGTTGCTATCCGAAGAGAAATTGGATGCAAAACTCTTGAAGTATCAGCTTATTTCCGATTCAACGCCCGAGGGTTTAGCTGCCTATGCTCAAAATGGAAAGAGAGAAGAAGAACTTCTTGAACAGTTTTTTAATAATGAAGAGATGATGTTTCTGGTGACCATAGCGGATGGCCCGAAAGGTGGTAAGTTGGGTGAGGCACTGGATATCTATTCAGAAATACAAGCTAAAAGTGTTCATACAAAAGATGGGATTTTCAAGAAGTTGGCCTTGGCCATCAGTCTGGAGCACGCGGTTCCAGTAAAACAGAGAAATCCTGTCGCCATGGAAGATGCCCCAGAGCATGTTGATCCTGTTTCTCGATACCTGAATTATGAAAAAGCCTTTCTTGCTGAGGAACTTGATCCTGCCTTTGAAGAGCAGAGCATATGGGCTTTGAGAATGGTCATCGATGGCTACGAGCCTGACGACACCTTAGCTTGGGGTCGGGAAATGTTGCGAAACTATCGGCCTGACCACATCTCCATGAACGACTATCGGTGGAGGTATGTTGCGGCCGTGCGGACGGACATTCGTTATGGATCAGGGGACAACAAGTATGACCAGCCTGAGCTTCAGTTTTTTCAAAACATTTTGAAGAATGGCGGCATATGTGGCCGTCGAGCTTTCTTTGGTAGATTCATGCTTCGGTCTTTTGGAGTACCCACAACAGCTCGGCCTCAGCCAGGACACGCAGCGTTGGCCCATTGGACCCCTGATGGTTGGGTGGTATGCCTCGGCGGAGGTTGGGGGGCCGGTAGCACGAAGACTCGCTATAAAAAGGATTTAGATTTTCTCGCCAATACACAAGCGCGTGAATATTCAGCTGAGTACGTGAAGGTGAAGAGAGCTCAGTGGCTTGGTACGATGATGGGTGAGAAACCTGTTTACGGTCTGTATTCAGGATCACCTGGAATGTGGTACGGAATATCTTTGTATTTGCAGAAAGACATCATCGAGACCAATAAAGCGAAGGCATTGGCGGCCGTAGGAGAAGACATCGGGGAGGCCAATGAGTCCAAGGTCAAAGAGAAGGTGAATAAAGTCAACATTGAAAGTGAAGAACGAAGAGTCTCTGTGTTCGATGATGGAAGCATTCTGATACCCGCGGTATCATGCGTGAGGCCCACCAATAACACCCCTAAGATAAAATTTATGAAGAGTGTCTTGGGTGGAATGCAACTTCATTACGAACGAACAGGAAAGGGGAAGGAGACCTTTGAATACGCCGTTGACATTCCGAATGGAGGAGAGTACCTCCTTAGTTCAAGGGTCGTTACCCCAAGTTGGAAGCAACATCTACTCCTTGCGGTGAATGGTTCAGATGAGCTAGTGGATATTCCTCTTCCTTACACTATCGGAATGTGGGGTGAGACAGAGCCAGTAAGAATAACTCTGAAGAAAGGGAAAAACACTCTTGTCTTTTCTCGTCAAGAAGACAGACTGAAGGGCATCACGGTCAAAGACTTTCGTTTGACGCCGATCAAGAAGACTTGATGATCCCAGTGATCTAAGGGTGACTTATTTTTGGAAATTTTGAGTATGAAGATTGTTCATGGTTTACTTGAAGGGCAGGTCCTTCAGCGCGATTCTAAAGGCAAGTGTTATGCTGATTTGAAAGGAAAATGCGTTTCAGAGGGTGACGTCGAAATACGAATTCTTAAGAATGTAAAGACGGTCGTTCATGGATGGACAGTCCGAGGTCGCGCCATAAAAAAAGAGTTTTCTGCCAAACTTACAGCGGTTAAAACGGGGGGCCCTTATCGAGCGGAATTCCGTATACGAAAAGGGCAGAAGGTTTTGGATGAAGGTATTGTCAGTGAATTTTTTGTCGGTGATGTCTGGATTCTTGCCGGGCAATCGAATATGCAGGGCGTTGGGAACCTTGTGGAAGCACCTAAGCCACATGAGATGGTGAGAGCGTTCTATATGAGGGATGAGTGGGGAGTTGCCAAGGAGAAGATGCATTTTCTTGAAGAGGCCGTAGATCCTGTTCACAATGACTACGGCTCTGGGCCAAACCGCCCTTCAAAAAAGGATCTCCAGAGACAGCTCAAGGAGTCTTTTAACGGTGTTGGGCCAGGTTTGGGGTTTGGGTTGGAGATGAGGCGTCGAACTCGTGTTCCTCAGGGTCTAATTTGCTGTGCTCATGGCGGAACAAGTATGGATCAATGGTCGCCTGAACGATTGGGTGAGGGCGGTGGTTCTCTTTACGGGGCCATGATGCGTCGATACGTGAGGCTTGGTCAGCCTGTTGCAGGCATTCTCTGGTATCAAGGAGAAAGTGATGCCAACCCAGAAGATGCAAAGAAATACACCCAGAGAATGAAACGCTTAGTTGCCTCTACGCGTGAGGACATGGGACAGCCTAAACTTCCTTGGAGTGTCGTTCAATTGGGGCGTCACACGAGTTTTGATCATGAAGTTTCATGGAACTCCATTCAGGAGCAACAGCGCTGCCTACCTCAATTGATCTCAGACCTCGATGTGGCCCCTGCCATCGACCTTGATATGGACGATGGGATTCATATCAGTGGAAAGGCTCAAGGGAAGTTAGGGGAGCGATTGGCTCGTATAACTGACCGAATGGTTCACGGGAACCGCAAAAGCAAAAAGGGAATTTCACTTAAGTCCATTCGCCTAATTCCAAACCCTAATGGAGTCAGTGGTCTCAATGATACATTAGTCGAAGTAACCTATGACAATGTGACCGGCAACTTAATGAGTGAAGGTCTTCCCACAGGTTATGCCTTGTTGAATGAGAAGAGAAAGGATTCGAGAGCTTTTTTCAAGACAACCCTTAAAGGCAATCGAGTTTTTCTTCACTCCAACATGAACGCGTGTGAGTTAGAGACGATGTCATTGAGTTATGGTCATGGGAAAGACCCCTATTGCAATATTACAGATAAGGAGGGGATGAGCATTCCGGTAATGCAAAGGGTACCCATTGTTACAGAAATTGCTCATTACTGTAATCATTGGCAGTCAAAGCCTCTCACGGACTTGGGAAAGCTCTCTCAGTTCAACTACGCGAAAACAAATCAGCTAAAAGGGTGGAAGGCTGCTCCACCAAGAGCTGGAATCGGAGTTCTTCCTAAGGAAAGGGATTCCAAGAAAATTGGCTTGTTTGCACTTCGCACTCACCTAAAGGCTGATGACAAGATGACGGCAAGGTGGTTCATGTGGGCTAATGCTCCATTCAAGGTGTGGTTGAATGGGAAAGCTATTCTGGACGATTCCAAAGCGAGTCCCCCCATGAATAAACTCTATGATACGGCTCTCAAATTGAAAAAAGGCGAGAATGAAATCATGGTGGTGATGGACTTGCCTAAACCAGCCCCATTTTTAGGGATTGTCGCTCAAGTTGGAGATGATTCCCGGAAACGGCTTGAAAATCTGAGTTTCTAAGAGGAATCCGAGAGTTAAGGGCTTAGAGCTTCACCCCAGGAGTTCTCACATTTTTATTTATTCGAGAGCTGACGAATCTTTTCGTTCTGAGAGAATGCTCTGGATTCTGTCGTCGTCGAAGGGGCCAGGCACGGCTTTGATCGTTTGGACTGTGCCATCGGCATAGCCAATGGCCATGAGTCCATCTCCTCTTGTCCCGGGAATCTCCATGACAAGTCTGGCTTCGGGGTCAAAGCGATCTTTTCCCTCACCATTGCTGCTAAGGCTACTGAATGCATAGGTTCCTCCCAAGGGGTGTTGTCCCTTTAGTTCATCAAGTGCTTTGTATTCATAGGGGGTGCTGTCGGGGGTGTAGCCTTCTCCTTCGACGATAACGGAGAAGGGGTCATCCTTAGTGGTTGTTCTAATGACGTTAAAATGGGCCAGATAACCAGAGAATCCCGACCTTGGGGTCATGACGGGCTGGTTGATTAGATTCTCTACAAGATTTCTGACCTGCTCATTGATGGCCTCCCGCTTAGATGATGTCTCAGTCACAACAGGAAATATGATTTTCTCGGATGAGTCGTGTCTGGCTAAGGAGACTTTAGGTTTCGAGCTACAGCCTGATAATAGGACAACAAAGAGGATTAGAAAAAGTAATCTCCCGAAGGTCATTAGATGTCGATGTCGTCGTCATCGATGTCTTCGAGCATTTCTTCATCGGGATCGTAGATTCTCAACATGGCCTTCCCAGCGGCGTCCACTTTGCGAAGTGCCTTCGGGTATTCCAAAAAGTTACGTTGGCCCTCGGGAACTCTGAGGTAAGTAACGGTGAGATATTCAATCACTTGTCCTAGTACCTCAGAGGCTCGGCGCCGATCATCCAGAGAAATATCTGGACTCATGGTTCGTCCAAGAGTGATGATGCCGGTTGATGCGGCCTCGGTTACAGAGGCAGGTCCTAGTTTCATGTAGCGGTACATCAGTTCGGCAGAAGCCCCAGAATGAACCCAGCCCAAACATTTAAGGATCGTAGGATTACGCACCACACTTAGAACCTGACGCGAAAATTTTATAATAGACTTTTCATCGCACTCTCCAATCGCTTCATCTTTAGAGCCGAGGACCATTCTCTTGATAGCTGCCTTCACGGCGACATTGGCTCGGGGGGTGCCTTTGTTAGCTTTAACAATGTCAGCCATCCACTGCGTTGCGGAGGGGTCTCTTGAGAATGAAACTGCCGTCACAACATTAAGAAAGTCTTCTTCACTTTTGGAAAGACTGACTCTTTGAAGAAGGTCGAGGTTTTTCTCTCCACCAACCTGAGCAAGGAGATAATAGATGCTGCGTCGAGCCAACTGTTTAGACTTGCGAATTTCAGCAGTTAAGGCTTTCGTCAGTTTCACTTTATTCTCATCGGTGTCGGTGAGCATGAGCAAAGCTTTTTCAAAGCCGTCGAGTTCAGGCTCGTGGGTGGTCGTTCTCATCTGCTCAAGGATCTTGCTCAGGTGAGTGAAGCCTGAGGCGCGAACAACCGTTTGAACAGCTTCGCCTCTCGTCATGGGGCCTCCCTCACGAAGAGCTTTTAGTGCCGTCGGCACTCCCGTCTTGTCGCCAATTTCCGTAAGGCAGGCGATGATTCCTGCAGCTTTTCGATCGTCGCTTTCCAATGGATACAGTTCTACTAGTTTTGGAATCGCAGATATCCCTAGTCCTTTAACTAATTTTTTTGAATGACGATTCCATCGAAAGTGTTCGTGTTGAAAGTAGGGAGTGAGATCAGGAACAGCATCGACTCCTAGTGTTTCAATAAGATAGCTCATAGCAGCCATTTGACGAAAATACGTCTTGCGTGTAGGGAGAAGCCATGAACGGGCATAGGCAAGCTTCTCTGGGTTTGAAGATATATTCTCGAGCTCATTACGGAACATTTTCTCCGTTGCGGGAAAGACACTTTTGAGCTCTTCATCTGAGCTCTCCTTGTTGATCATGTTGATCAGGTCACGATTGGCGACCGTCGCCGATGTTTTGGGCCCTGTCGGATACTTGAAGCCCTCCAGTGGATTATGGATGAGTCTTCTTTTCATGACAGGCAGAAGTTCAGAAAAAAGCTCAGGAGATGACATGACCAATTTTGGGTCTCTTATTGGAGGGCCACTCGCTCGGTAATGGCCGTTAGCTCTTGGATAGTAAGTACGTGGTAATTCATTGAGAACGATGAGGTCGTGGCCAACCGCCTCGACCAACTCTTGGGTGAAGCCATGCTTCTTAAGAATAGATCTTCCTCGTGATAGTGACCCACCGGCAAACATCATGTCATTCATCTGTAGCATTTCTGAGCCGAAGACGATCGGGCCGGCCATATCAATGATCTGGCTTTTATCCCAGGACTTACTGACCTTTCCCAAGACTTGCGAACGTCCGGGATCCCAGCGGAATCCACGTTCTAGGGCAGCACGAGTTAGGCTTTCGTCTAAACCATAGGAGTAGGGATCGTTTCCAAATTGAGAGACCTTTTCTTCTGGCTTTTTGCGATTTTTCTCTTTGAAGAGTGATCTGAAAACAAAAGTGGGTACGGCATTGTTGTCGTTGAGTTGGTTCCAATACTCATCTCTAGTGACAAGCTTCATGAGGGGTCCAGCCAACTGGCCTTCAAGCGTGAGAAAATAAGGCTCAAGAGCTCTGATGGCATTGATTCGCACAAACTGTCGAGAATCGTCAAACATGGCCAGCATTTCGGACAAATACTTTAGAACAGTCTCTTCTCCTGATCGGCCAAGAATGAGGACGGCAGAGGCTCTTTTTCGTGGTTCTTCATGTTTGAGCATGGCCAGTGCTCTTTCAACAATCGAGGATTCTCCATTTTCCTGAAAGCGTCTCCCAAGTTCCTTGGTAAAAACGTCTCGGCGATTGGGATAAAACGTTCGACAGCGATTGAAGAGTTCATCTGTTGGTAGTTTGGCTAACTCTTCTTTGCTGCTATTGCCGTCGATAATGTCTTGGAGGTCACCTTCTGTTGCTTGGATGGCTTCTATAGGGTCTTTTCCTGTAAGGATAGTCGTGCCACGAGTCCCCATATACCTGAGCATGTAGAGGGCTGTTGGGTCATCGTGGAAGAGAGGCCCTCCAGATGGAGCGTGAACAACAAACCCACCATCGTGTCTGCGGGACATGGTGTACCAGTTTCTTCGATTTTTATGGTAGAGTTCCACAGCTTTTGGGCCAAGAAGGTTTGGACCTAGGGTTCTCCAAATGGCTCCCCATGACCCACCATTGTGCCCACCATGTCGCCACCATGCCGCTGTGGCTTCACATTGGGCAAAATAATCGGTATGGGTTTCATGTCCAAGAAGCTTGAAGGCGAAGGCGGGGGGGCCATTTTTTCCGTTACTGTCGGCATAGTCGGCTGCTCCGTGCATGCCGTAATGGGTTGCTCCATTTTCTGAGATACCTCCGTAAAACATGGAGGACCTGTGTATGGCAGCCTCAATGTGAGGGTTCGTGATTCCGTGGTATTTGGCAAAAGCTAGGGTTAGGAAGCATGGCCCGCCTGCTTGGTTCATCGCACCATACCCAGAAGAACGCATGTTGATCTTTCCATAATTGAAACTACGGGCAGAAAAACTGTGCCCCCAAGAACCCCCATAAGTTTGCCCCATGGCTGTTTTTGTGGCGATCTCCGTCATGGCGGGAATGACATATTCATCCTTGGTTTTGAGGTAGTATTCACCAAGAAAGGTTCCCTGATAGCCGGCGTGCCAAGAGCCATAGTGGTAACCCCATGTGCTGATTTTTCGGTCGGGTTTGAAAGCCCTGCTGTTGTGAACCACCTCACGGACGATCTCCATGTCTTTTGGGTCACCATATGCCATCATGGCATGGCCTCCCATCCAATGTCGACCAAAGCGAGGGCCACGGTTACCTTTTGTGACGTTCTTTCTGAGGACTTTCATGCCGCGCTCAAGAATTTTCTCTGTCTTGGGGCAGTTGTGAGGGCTGGTTTCGCTGAAGGTTCCCATGACTTTCAGGTTTAGGACAACATCCATCGTGACGGGATCCATCTTCGCCGCACTGTCCATCTTTTCTTGCTGCATTTTATCGAAACTCTTCTCCTTTGCCTTGTCACCCATCCAGTCGAAGACCGCTCCCTCCTCGTCATGCTCGGCCTCGGCAAAAAGCTTATCAATGTCGACATTATTCATGTCAACGCTCAAAGCCCCCATTCTCTTAGCATAGTTCTTGTCTCGCCAGAGGGTTAGCATGAGCTTTCCATTGTTTTCATCTTTTTCAGCTTCGTTGATGGCAGCCCCAAAGACTTCATTCATATCTCCGCCGATTTCAAAGCGTTTTCCAGCAACGCCTAGAATGACATCGCCTTTTTTCATCTTTTCACTTGCTGGTGAGTTGGGAAAAATGATGTCGACGAGAATCTGTTTCCCAGAATCCCCTCCGATCATGAA